>TARA_B110000263_G_scaffold41632_1_pt1 | contig 101348 bp, 103 predicted proteins | sample TARA_B110000263 | Tara Oceans TARA_B110000263 (sample SAMEA4397730) | marine metagenome | biome: Polar Biome; feature: [MES] marine water layer (ENVO:01000295) within the mesopelagic zone...; material: water (ENVO:00002006), including particulate matter (ENVO:01000060) such...
AGCTATGGCCACACCCATCATAATAAACTTACCAATGGTAGGAACTGTTTCGTAAAATACCGGACCTTCAGCCTGAGCACTAAGAACAAAAATAAAAAAAAGAACTGAAGATTGAAAAAATTTTAAACTCATATATTTAGATTGAATTATAATTCTAAATATAGGAAAATCAACCTATGCCTTCATGTTGCCTTCAGGTCTACCAAAGACTTTCTCATTTTAAAGAAGATAAGGAATACTGGTCAGAATATACTGATTTCTACGAGCGGTTTTGGGGTGGTCCAACTTCCCCCTATGGTTTATGGTTTGGAAATGAATATGGGGCATTTCAGAACGCACTCTGTGATCAGCTCGACATAAAAGAAAAAGAAATTAGAGAATGTCTTTTTATCAAAGAAGATAATGAGAACTTTATATGTCCTGACAATAAGGTGAACGAAGTCCCTTTTTCTTTTCTAGTCGACAATCTTATACCAATACATTGGTTCTTCATGTTTGAAGAGCAGAAAAAGAAAACTTTCAAGACTCATTGGGGCTTTGGTGCTATTCACTATCAAAGTAGTATTTCAGATGTTAAAGAGTCTATTGAAGAATTTACATCTTTGAAATCTAAGATAGAAATAACGAATGTAGACCTCGGGAAATATCTAGAAGTTATACAGGATGATTTGAATAATTTAAGAGAGTGGATAGACAAATTTCCTACAGATAGCATCGTGATTCTAAACTATGGGGACCTACTAGCTTCTTTTCCAATGAATAGCCTTGACAAGGAAGATTCTGTAAAAATAGTTGCCGACTTCAAAAAAGAACTATCGGATTCTAATCAAGATGTGGCAAAAGAATTGTTTGAGTTCCTATTAAACAGGTGGACGAATATAGAATTTGCTAATCAGAAAGATATAAGTAAATCGTCAAATTAGTTCTTCAATTTTTTTCATTGGTATCAACTTCGGAGGAATTAAAAGTTCGTTTTCATTTTTTACAAAGTCATTTTTATATTCCAGGCTCCACTTGTAGCTCAAAAAGTATTGAGTAATAATTAAAGCTAAATCCTTTATTTTTTTTATTTTTGACCACTCAGATATCTTACTTTCTAATGGAATTATTTTTGCTTTTCCGGGATTAAAGACAACCCTTAAAGCAAAATTTCTTTCTTCGTCTGACTTAGGTCTAAGCTCCCTATTGGCTTCTAATAACAGTTTGTAAATATATTTATATGTACCTGCTATATGATCCTTATTGAAAGGAATTGAATTCTTGGATTTTTTATATGAATTATAATCACTAAGTCCCAGAGCAAACTCTTTAAGGCTATGCTTGTCTTCAACGCTAGGGTATTTTGACTGCAATGTCCAAGCGATTACCTGATACCTAACGACAGGATGGTCCAATATACATGGTTGCTCTTTTATCGCTAACGCTAAGTATAAAGGCTTCATAGTCTTCTGAAAATCACTAAAGTACTTACAAAAGAAAAGCCACGATAAAATTCCTGTTTTCCCTGAATGAACCTGCTCTACGAACTCTTTTAGGGCAACAAAAAAAATTTTACTTAAAATTTCTGAATCTATCCATATATTTTTCTTATTCTTAGAGCCCATAAGAAAATTATACCACTTATGGAAAAGTAAAACTTAAGAAATTAAATCATCTGCATTCTCATTGATATTGATTGAAAAGTTGTTCTATACTTATTAGCAAGTATATGAAGAACAATCTTATCAATTGAATCTACTTCAACAAAATCTTTAGATGCAATAGAGCCAGAATATGGAGCATAAGACTTGTAATATTTAGTTGCAAATATTCCAAGAGCCTCATCAATTATCAGAGTAGTTGTGTGCTTAGATAGCATTATTGGTGTGTTTTTTTTTCTTTTTTTTATCTCAAGAATAAATGGATAAAATTTGGTAAAAAAGTTTTCTATCTTGCCCCTTAAAGAAACAAACTCGGATAACAATTTAGAGTCACTAGGGAAGCTTTCAGCATCAGGTCCGAAATAAACTAGTTTAGACAATGAGCCGGAAGATGCAGCTGTAAATATAGCTCTTAACCATCCTTTTGCCTCTGTCCATCTATCAAAATTCTTTTTTGTCGACAAGAAGGTGTTTGAATTCTCTAATTCGTTTAGCACAGCCTGTAAAAGGTTAATGATAATCTTTACTTTTGACTCTCTTTCTATTGTCAATTCGTCCTTCCATCCCTTTACATAACTTTCATCATATAAAATTCTAGGTTCGAGTTTAATCTGATCAATTATTGAATGAAGCAATTCTGTCTCCTTAAGAATATCGGGGTAGTACTTCTCTTTGTAATATTCAACACTTACAGAAATATCTTCTAGATTTGAAACTTTTATTAATAATTTCTTTTTCATTTTAAAGACTTGGCTTTATCATTTTTTTAGGATCAAGGACCCTAGCTGCTTCCTTTTTATCTAAAATTTTATCTTCATTAACTACTTCTCTTACGGTCTTTTCTTCCTTAAAGGCTTTCTTTGCCACCGCAGCAGCCTTATCATATCCTATAACAGGAGCTAGGCTTGTGCACATAGCCAAACTCTTTTCAATAGTAGCCTCACACTTTTCACTATCAACTTCTATACCTGAAATGCAATCATTAGCAAAAACTAGAGCAGAATTTGAAAGAATTTCCACTGACTCAAGGATATTATGAGCCATTACAGGCATCATAACATTTAATTCAAAATTTCCAGACTGCCCAGCTATAGAAATAGTCAAATCATTGCCTATAACTTGCGCACAAACTTGAGTTAATGATTCAGCTAAAACTGGATTAACTTTCCCGGGCATAATGGATGAGCCAGGCTGAATAGCAGGTAAGGAAATTTCTCCGAACCCGCACCTTGGACCACTACTTAACCATCTAATATCATTTCCTATCTTCATCAAAGATGTTGCCAAAGTTTTTAATGCACCGCTTGTTAATACAATCGCATCTTTTGATGCTTGGGCCTCAAAGTGATTTTTAGCTTCTACAAATTTAACACCAACTTTTTTAGAAATTTCTACTGCTACCTTCTTGGCAAATCTTGGATGTGAATTAATACCTGTTCCTACTGCCGTCCCACCCTGAGCTAACTCTGATAGATGCTTTGATGATTCTAAAATAAAACCTATAGACTTAGAAATCATACTTGAATAGCCACCAAACTCTTGTCCTAAAGTAATAGGAGTTGCATCTTGAAGATGTGTACGTCCTATCTTAAAAACCTTATCAAATTCTTTAGATTTTGCGGACAACTCCTTATCCAATTTCTTTAAATTTGGAATCAAAGATTTTAGAATTAAGTTGTAAACAGAAATATGTATTGCAGTTGGAATCACATCATTACTAGATTGGCAGAGATTTACGTGATCATTAGGGTGGATTTTAACCTTCCCCTTACTATATGTATTGGAAAGTGACGCAATCACTTCGTTTACATTCATATTTGTAGATGTTCCGGAACCTGTTTGAAATATATCGACAACAAATTCAGAATCATGCTTACCCAAGATTACTTCATTTGAAGCCTTCATTATAGAATTAGCAATATCAGAAGAGATTAGATTTAAGCTTAGATTGGCCTTTGCTGCTGAGAATTTAACCACTCCCAATGCCTCAATAAAAGCTCTATTAAATCTTAGTTTGCTAATTGGAAAATTTTTAACAGCCCTGGCAGTTTGAGCACCATAAAGGGCATCGGCTGGAACATTCATTGTCCCCATAGAGTCTGATTCTTTTCTAGTTTTTTTTTTAATCATAAATAGATTTCCTTTTATTCTATAATGTGATAATTTTAACTTATTGTAAGGGACATTAATAATTTATTTTAAATTATAATATATAAAAGTTAAAATAATTACTGAGGTGAATTTGATGAATAGTGTAATAGAAACTAATGATGAAAATTTTGATAATGTAGTTTTAAAATCTGATCTTCCTGTGCTGGTAGATTTTTGGGCACCATGGTGTGGTCCTTGTAAATTACTTGGCCCTACTCTTGAAGAGATTTCATTAGAAAACAAGGGCAAACTCTTTATTGTAAAAATAAATATTGACGAGAACCAAGAAATGGCTGCAAAATATGGAATTAAGAGTATTCCAACAATGTTAATCTTTAAAAATGGGGAATTAAAGAATCAGCTCGTTGGATCAATGCCAAAAAAAGACATTGAGAAAATACTTCTCCAGGAGATATAAGTGCCAAAGTATATAATGCTAAGTAACTTAACAGACGAAGGAAGAAAGACTGTAAAGATGCGTCCTGAAAGAATTAAAGAAGTTAACGATGAGATTGAGAAGATGGGAGCCAAAGTAATTGAGCAATATGCTGTATTAGGTGAGTATGATTTTATCAACATATTAGATGCACCTGACAACGAAACAATATCAAGAATATCAATAGAGCTTGGATGTAGAGGAACTATTCAATTGGTTACATTGGCAGCTATTCCAATTGACGAATTAGAAGGATGGCTCATGACTGAAATAAAGAGCTAAAAGAGTGGCACGCTAAGCTTAAAAAGAACTCCATTATTCATATATCTATTTAAATCACCTTTGAAGGGCTTAATATAATTAATTGAAAGGTCTAAATCGTCAATTAATCTAAAGCCTAAGGAATAAGCTCCATCAAGATTTGAGTGTCTCTCTGTTTTCTTATCTATAAGCTTAATATTTAAAGACAAATTATATTTCTCACTTTTTGATTTATACAAATTTAATTTTGCTTCATACACTATGAAAACTTCTTCCGACTCATTACTATAATCATTAGCATTAAGGAATATCTCTGAACTAACTCCCAAATCAACGATACTATTGAAAATAAACATCTTAGGAGCTAAAACAGTAGAGTCATGAAGAACATCCTTTAAAATAAGTGAGTTAGAATGCAACTTTTCAAGCCTACCCTTCTTATCTCCCCAAATACCTGAAGAAGGAAAATTAATACCAAAGTCAGAGCCAATAGTAAAACTCTCTTTAGCACTTAATATACTAGTTAATCCAAGCTGAAGATTTCCTATCTCAAAACCGTTATCTACAACCTTATAATTTTTACTGTTACCATCATAAGGACCTGCCCAAGGGAATTTAAATCTTAGGATTTGATTGCTCAACGTATTAACTATGTTCCCATTAAGTGAATAAAGAATATCAACCCCTCCACCACGATATTGCTTAATATCAAAAACATATGTATCGAGACTCAGATTATTGAATATAAGAGGGTTATTAGTTTTTCCTAATTCTCGATAACTAAAGGGTTTGTATATCATAAAGCTTCCTGTCATAGGATTTACAAATCCTAAACTGCCTTCTGACATAAACAACTTTGTCGGATTCACCAAGTATGAGAGAGTTCTTTTGAATTTTGAGTCTGATTTTGAAAGATTAGCGTTAAGCTTCTCGAAATATAGACCTAGAGGTATTCCCAACCCAGGTGTTACAACCAAGTCTATTACTGAAGGCTTTTCCACTGTCCCTTCTATACTGAACTCCCAAAGGGTGCTTTGAATAATTGTTCCTATATAAGCGTCCTCCCTACTGTAGCCCAAGTCTCTATAAACTTGATAATATAAAGCTCCAAAATAAGGATGATATAAATAGTTAGTAGCAAAACTATCTCCATCATTTATTTCCGGGCTTGAAATATTTTTTGCCCATTTACTTAAGCTAGTATCGAAAATTTTTGAATCTTTATTCCTTACATAAATAATTCTCCCTCCCCAAAGAAAGGAGTTTATTATCAATGTATCTTCAATGAATACGGGTTTTTTTTCATTTAGAATAGTCGAGCTTGTGTTACCAAAACTTGAAAAACAGATTAACGTGAGAGTGATAATTAAGACTATTTTCTTCATTTAGATGTCCATATCTATCATATTCCTAGCCCTATTCATCCATGTGAACTCTTTAGACAAATTAAGAGAATTTATAGAAATCTTCTCTGAAAGTACTTTGTCTTCAATTACTCTTATTAAAGATTTATTTAGCAAATCAAACGAATCCGGCTCAACTAATATACAATTAACTTCATCTGATAATATCCTAGATATAGAAGGTAAATTAGAGGCTATTATAGGTTTACCTGCAGATAAGTATTCAAATAACTTTATCGGTGAAGAGTACTCAGAAGCAACTGATCCTCCCTTAATAGTAAAATCAGAGTTATACGGAATCAAAAGTACGTCTGATATAGCTAAAAAATTAGGAATATCTATATTCCTAACATGTCCTGTAAAAAGGACGTTCTCTTGATCAAGCAAGAGATGGTCCTGATACACCCTATTATCTTCATTTTCTCCACCTACAATAAGAAAAAATAAATTTTTGTGTATTTTTGACAACTCTACAATCTTTTCTATTCCTCTCCCCTTATAAGTGTTCCCAACATAAGAGACAACCTTAGGCCCCTCTGGAATATTAAAAGCCTTTTTAAATAAAGCAGGGTTCTTATTAGACTTAAACAATCCAAGATTAACTCCATTATGCAGAACTTTGAGCTTTTTGGAAGAGCTAAAGTTATCTTCAATATTCTTCTTAGTGCCTTCAGAGTTACAAGATATTTTAATGACATTAGAACTTTGAATAAACCTTTTTATAGCTACTCTAGATAAATAATTTACAGGGGGGTGGTGAATGTCTACTATTATATTAGATTTAAAAAAAGATATTAAAAAGGCAAAAGTAATATTTCTTGTAACTACAAAATCATAGTTCTTACCTAGGACTTTGAAAAAAGAGAATACCCCATGGAATAGATGCCTAGAAGACCCCTTAGCTATCCCCTTGGTGGGATTTAATTTAAATCTATGCTGGATATTGTAATATTCAAAAAAATCGGTCTGTTTTTCTTCATCTATAGGTATCACAAGTTCTACATCATGACCTAATTCTGCAAAAGCTTCACACATTCTAGCAACATGTAAAGAGCTTGCTCCTTCTGAAAAGAGCTCAGGGCTCCCAACGTAAAGTATATTCATTATTTATATATTATTGATTAATTGATTAATAAACAATACTTATTTAAGATTTGATTTATATAGTTATGAAAATAGTTAAAGGCTTTAGGGACATTCTTCCATATGATACTGGAAATTCAGATACATCTTTTGCTTGGACTACTACAACCGACCAGCTAAGGCAGATTATGAAGACATATAACTTTCAGGAAATAATAACTCCTGTAATAGAACATGACTCAGTATTCAAAACAGGGATAGGAGAAGATACGGATATTGTCTCTAAAGAGATGTACGAGTTTGTATTAGAAAGAGATAGTAGCACGGTATCTAAAGAAAAAATTCTAAAGTACTGCCTCCGTCCTGAAGGAACTGCGCCGATAATTAGAAGTGTTATAGAAAACTCATTAAGCAAAATAAAGAGCCTAAACAAACTCTTTTATTTGGGTCCTATGTTTCGATATGAAAGATCTCAAAAAGGGAGATATAGAATGTTTCATCAGATTGGAGCTGAGCTAATAGGGTCAGATGAAATTCTATACGAAGTCGAAATCTTAAATTTAGCTAAAGAAATATTGACTAGTCTTAGTATAGATAATTATACTTTTCAAATAAACTCAATAGGAAATAATGAGAGCTTAAAGAATATATCTAAAGCCGTTTCAAACTTTGGTAGAAAAAATAAGGACTCGATAGACGAAAAAGATTATAAAATCTTAAATAAAAATCCACTCAGGTTTCTTGACAAAGCTGTCCACAATTATGATTTTGAAGATATACCTAAGACTATTGATTATTTAGATAAAAAATCGCTTAAAAGGTTTAATGACCTGACTAAAATATTAGACAGCTTTAATTTTAAGTACTCAATAAACAATCAGCTTGTACGTGGCATAGACTATTATAACGATCTCGTATTTGAGGTAACATCTTCCAACTTGGGGGCTCAAGATGCTCTTCTCGCTGGAGGAAGATACGATAGTCTGATGGGAAAGTTTGGTGCAGACGAATCTAAGTCAATTGGTTTTGCAGCGGGGATTGAAAGATTGATCTTAGCAATGAAAAGGAAGAATCAATCAAGTAATTCTATAGACTTTTTTATAGTATATCAGCAAGAAGAAATGATTGAAGAATCACTAAGATTAGCCTTAAGGCTAAGAGAAGTTGGGCTTTCAATAGAAGTTAATCTTCTCAGAAGAAGCTTCACTAAACAAATAAAATCAGCAGACAAATCTCTGGCTGAAAATATAATAATTATAGGAAAAGACAATTTTAACAATGGAACTATCGTAGTAAAGAACATGGCCTCGGGAATAGAAGAAATCGTAAGCTTAAAAAATAATATTGATTTCTTCTTAAAGAAAACTAAGGGTACTCCTAATGAAAAAAAATAAATTCTTTTACGGTTGGATAATAGTCTTTGCTGCTATTGCATTAGTCTTTCTTGACGGTCTACTGTTGTACTCTTTTGGAGTCTTGCTACCTTCAATACAAGCAAAATTTGAAATGTCTAAAGCTTCTGTTAATTCAATTTTTGCCATAAGATGTATTGTTTTTGCTTTTTCCATGGTTCTCTTTGGTAAGTTAATTGATAAGCATAGGCCTGAAAAAGTCATTTTCTTTGGTGGCTGCATAACAGTACTTGGTCTTTTTTTAACTGCATATTCTGAGACGAAGCTAGGACTTTTTCTAAACTATGGAGTATTAACGGGTATTGGTGATGGCGCATTTTATATTCCTGCTGTAGCAGTTGTTCAGAGATGGTTTAATAAAAGAAGAGATTTTGCAGTAGGTCTTGTTACTGCTGGTGTTCCAATTGCTGGACTAATTATCAACCCTCTATCTGCTTGGATACTTAGTGTTTCATCACTTGAAACTACATTGATATCTCTTGCTTTTATAACATTAATATTCCTATTACCAGCATTTATAATGAAACAAGATCCCAGCGTTATGGGATTAGAGCCATACGGAGGACCCTTCCCTGTTTCTGACAATGCAGAGGTAAACAACTGGGAGACAAAAGAAGCAACTAAGACGTCTGCATTTGCGATACTATATATTCTTCTCTTTCTTGGAATGCTGTCTTTTTTAATAGTTGTGACTCTTCAGTTTGATTACGCTATAAATAACAATCTTAACTTATTGGCTTCTTCTTTAGCTCCCGCTTCAATTGCTGCTGGTAGCTTCTGCGGAAGACTAGTTACCGGGTATATAGCAGACTTCGTTGACAGAAACAAAATACTTTTTACTGTTTTTTTAGGTCAAGGTCTTTCCGTATTAATACTACTAAACGGTAACTCTTTATTCCATTACTCACTATTTGGATTCTTCTTTGGTTTCTCATATGGAGGATGGATACCAATCTTTCCAAGCCTATTAAAAGATTTCTTTGGAAAGAAGCATGTCGGGCAAATATTTGGTGTTTTTGGAACCGGTTTTTCTATCTCCGCGATTATAGGACCTCCTCTAGCTGGCTTTCTAGTTGATAAATTTCACACCTATCAATATGGCTTTTATATATGTATATTTGCTTGCTTGATTGGTGCATTCTTAGCCTTATTCATAAAAAAACCGATAAAAAATTAATATTGCTTTATACTATATTTGTGTTTGGTCTTGGTTTTACTGAAATTGTTTTTATTTTTCTTATATTTATCATTCTCTTTGGACCTGAAGAAATACCTAGCATTGCAAAGAAATGTGGGAAATTTTATAGAAATATAACAAGTCTAAAAGACGAAATTAATGAAAATGTTAACAAAGAGATTAATGATATAAAAGAAATAACTAAGAAATAAAAGTGTTATATATCTAGGTTTGATACATAAAGCGCATTATCTTCAATGATTTTCTTTCTAGGTTCTACTTGGTCACCCATTAAATCTTCAAAAAGATTTCTTTCTTTATTGTCCTGTTCAATGTCTTCCACGTCTGCAATAGTCACTTCTCTTAAGACACGAATGGAAGGGTCAAGAGTTGTTTCCCAAAGTTGCTCCGGATTCATTTCACCCAAGCCCTTATATCTTTGGATAGAATAGCCCTTCTTTCCAATTTCACTTAATTTACTTAGAAGTCCCTCTAAATTCTCAAATTCATAAAGATCCCCAGATATTGAACTCAGCTTAAGTGGAAAATTCATATTTTTCATGCTATTCGAGAACTCAGTTACGGATTTTAGAAAAAGTTGAGACTCTAAAAAAGCAGAGCTTATAACAGTCTCTTTTTGTCTCCCTTGATTCTTTACATTAAAAATAAAAGAAGAGTTGCTCTTTTTATTAAAGGAGTATTCAACCAATGGCTGTACTTCTTCTAGTCTTTTTAATTCCTTTAGTATTGGCTTCTCAAATTTATTCAAATCCGAACTCTCCAATTTTTCTGCAATAGGAATAAGAATATTCAAAACTCTTTCATCCATACCAGACCTTTGTAAATTATCTAAAAAAACCTTAAATCTTCTAAAATGAGAGATACTCTTCAACATGTCAACCTTAGTCATATTATTTTTTTTCAAACTTTCTTCTGATATGAGTTCATTTATCGAATTCTCCAATAAAAAGTCATCTAAACCACCTTCATCTTGGATATAGGTATCCTTGCCTCCTTTTCTTAATTTAAAAAGGGGAGGTTGAGCTATGAACAATTTCTTCCTCCTAATTAGCTCTTTGTAATGATTATAGAAAAAAGTTAGAAGTAAAGTTCTTATGTGTGAACCATCAATATCGGCATCAGTCATCAAAATTATTTTTCCATACCTTAGCTTCGAAATATCTACAGCATTAACACTTTCTGGGTCTTTGCTTATATCCGGGGCACCAACACCCATAGCAGTAATTAAAGTTCCAATTTCATCATTACTTAAAACTTTATCTAACCTGGCTTTCTGAACATTAATAACTTTTCCCTTTAGAGGTAAAACAGCTTGCGTTTTCCTATCTCTTCCTTGTTTAGCTGAACCTCCGGCAGACTCTCCTTCAACAATAAATAGCTCTGACTTTTCAGGATCCTTCTCTTGACAATCTGCTAATTTGCCAGGTAACGAACCAAGATCTAAGGCGCTTTTTCTTCTAGTTAAATCCCTAGCCTTTTTTGCAGCCTCTCTAGCTTTAGCCGCATCAATCGATTTGCCAACTATTTTTTTTGCCTGGGAAGGGTTTTTCTCAAAGAAATCACTTAAAAAATCATTCATTAGCGATTCTACTATTCCCGAGGTTTCTGAATTACCCAATTTAGTTTTTGTTTGTCCTTCAAATTTAGGTTCTGGAACTTTAATACTAAGAACAGCACCCAAACCTTCTCTTGTATCATCTCCAGTAATTTGAATATTCTGATTTTTAAATAAATTTTGATCTTTAGCGTATTTGTTAATTGACCTAGTTAAAGCACTCCTAAAGCCGCTTAGATGAGTCCCACCCTCAATAGTATTAATATTATTCACATACGAATAAACATTCTCAGAATATCCTTCATTGTACTGTATTGCTATTTCTACAACTGTTCCTTCTTTTGACCCAGAGATAAAGACTGGGTTGTTTACTATTTTTTTACCTTTATTTAAAAATTCTACGAAGGAACTAATTCCTCCTTTATAAAAGAATGTCTCCGACTTAGAGGTTCTTAAATCATTAATGGCCAGCTTTAATCCTCCATTCAAAAAGGCTAATTCCCTTACCCTGTTACACAAATAATCAAAATCAAACTTGGGTTCAAAATCATATCTACCGCTTGTATTTATAACTGGTTCAAAGATTGAGGAATCAGGCTTAAAAGTAATTTTAGATCCTGTTTTAGATGATTTCCTTATTGGCTTTAACTTGGAAGCAACCTTCCCAAGCTCATATCTTTGATGCCAAACACTCCCATCTCTTGATATCTCTACTTCCAAAAACTCTGACAAGAAGTTAACAACTGTGACGCCAACACCGTGAAGACCTCCTGAGACAGCATATGTTTTAGAATCAAATTTTCCGCCAGCATGCAATGTAGTTAAAATAACCTCAACTGCAGGTTTCTTTTTTTGGGCATGCATGTCAACAGGAATCCCTCTTCCGTTATCTTCAAGGGAAATGCTTTCATCTTCATTTATATTAATTTCTATTTTGTCACAATGGCCAGCTAGAGCTTCATCTACACAGTTATCTATAACCTCGAAGACTAGGTGATGGAATCCTCTCTTGGTTACGTCACCAATATACATTCCAGGTCTTTTTCTTACAGCCTGTAGTCCTTCTAAAGCCTGTATTGATTTTGCATTATATGAATTTTTATTAGTGATTTTTTTTTCGGATACCATAATATTTAGTTGAATTCTAACATGCGACTAGCTTAATAAAAGAGCTAATCTTTCATTCTTGGCAACGTAATACCGGTCTGATTTTGATACTTACCTTTTTTATCTGCATAAGAAATCTCACACTCTTCGTCACCTTCAAAAAATAAGACCTGAGCAATCCCTTCGTTAGCATAAATCCTAGCTGGTAGTGGTGTAGTATTCGATATCTCTAGAGTCACATGTCCTTCCCATTCGGGCTCAAAAGGAGTGACATTAACAATTATACCGCATCTTGCATAAGTTGATTTGCCGACGCATATAGTAACAGTACTTCTTGGTATTCTAAAATACTCCACAGTTCTAGCTAATGCAAAAGAATTGGGAGGGATTATGCATTCATCTCCTATGATTGTAACGAAAGACTTCTCATCAAAGCTCTTGGGGTCAACTACAGTGTTGTAGACATCTGTAAAAACCTTAAATTCGTTACTAACTCTAATGTCATAGCCATAAGATGAAACACCGAAAGAAATTGCACCATCAGTAGTTTGCTTATCAACAAAAGGTTCAATCATCTTGTTTTCAATTGCCATCTTCTTAATCCAGTGATCAGGTTTGATTCCCATTTATTTGTCCTCCATAATTTTAAAATTAAAATTGTTTTAGAAACTTTAAATCATTTTGATAAAAATATCTAATATCAGTTATTCCTAACTTAATCATAGCTAATCGTTCAATTCCCATACCAAAAGCTAATCCCGTAAATTCAGCTGAGTCATAGCTAACGGAGTCAAAAACTTTAGGGTTAACCATCCCACAGCCTAAGACTTCCATCCATGCTTTATTCCCAGACTTATCTTTCCATTCAATATCAAGCTCTGCACTTGGCTCTGTGAATGGAAAATAGCTTGGCCTAAATCTAGTTTTAATATCCTTACCAAAGAATCTTGCAATGAACTCGTTAAGAATTCCCTTTAAGTTTGCAAAAGTAATAACCCTATCTACGAGAAGACCTTCTATCTGATGGAACATTGGAGTATGTGTAACGTCACTATCACATCTATAAACTTTTCCAGGTGAGATTATCTTTATCGGTGGTTCATTTACTTCCATCATTCTAACTTGCATTGGCGAAGTATGGGTCCTTAAGAGACTCCCCTGACCTAAATAAAAAGTATCCTGCATATCTCTAGCAGGATGGTCCTTTGAGATATTTAAGGCTTCAAAATTATAATACTCTGATTCAATTTCAGGCCCTTCAAAAACCTCAAATCCGAACTGGGTAAAGATATTAACAATCTCGTCCAAAACTTGAGAAATTGGGTGAACAGAGCCGTAACTTGAGCCTTTTGAGGGTAATGAAATATCAATTCTTTCCTCTGAAAGCTTTTTGTTGATTGATGATTGCTTCAAAAGCTTAAATTTTGCACCAATTAGAGATTCTATCTCTTTCTTTATTGAGTTTATTATTGGACCTTGTGTCTTCTTCTCATCTATTGATAAATCTTTTATAGAGTTTGTAAGAACTGTAAATTCACCTTTTTTTCCTAGGTACTTAGATTTTAGATTCATAAGATCATTTTCTGTGGATATTTGAGTAATTTCTTTTTTAATTTTTGGTATAAAATCATTAATCATTCTTACGACCTTTACTTAGAAGATACATTACATATGGGGCATAAAAGATAGAAGAGTAAGTTCCTATTCCGACTCCCAAGATCATTATAAGTGCCAAGTCTTTTATTTCTACTCCACCTAGAAAATATAAAGGAATTAAAACTATTAGGACAGTTAGAACTGTTAAGATTGTCCTCGATAAAGTCTGAACTATACTTACCTGTATAGTGTCAGATAGAGGACCGGAAAGATTTTTAATATTTTCGCGAACTCTATCAAATATTACTATTGTGTCATTAACAGAATAACCAATAACAGTTAATATCGCCGCTATTGAGGAGAGGGTAATCTCAATATTAAGAAGATTTATTAAGAAAGCTGTTAGAATGAAATCATGAAATAAAGCAAAAACTGATGCAATTGCAAAACTAAAACTAAATCTAATAAAAACGTAGATTAATATAGCAAATGATCCTAGGATTATAGAGTATATTCCATTTCTAACTAACTCTTTTCCAACTTTAGGTCCTATAAAGTCGATTCGCTTAACAGAATATCCTTCCGGTGAGAATTCCGCGTCAAGAACACTCTTTAAATTCTTTTTATACCTTTGAACATCGACAGTTTCGTTCGTTTCCTCTATAGGTAGCCTTAAAAGAAACTCGTTATTAGATTTCTTTCCATAATTTTGAATAGTTAAGTTCTTATAATTAGCATTAGCAAAATCTTCTCTTATATCTTCTACTTTAACCTTATCTTTAAAAGCGACAACTAATTCAGTGCCACCCATAAATTCAATTCCGTAATCAAGACCACTCTTGTTGAGACTATATACTGAGAATAAAATCAAGAGAGTAGAGACTATAAAAGTAGTCTTCATGCTTTTGAAGAAATTAATTTTCATCTTGACCTCTAAAAGCTATTGGCCCTCTAACAAGATACTTTGTAACAACTCTTGCGACTACTATGTTTGAAAAAATTGTAGAAAAAATTCCGATAGACAAAGTTACTGCAAAACCTTTTATTGGCCCATCGCCTAAAAAGAACATACATATCGCCGCAATCAAGGTAGTAAAGTTAGCATCCAAAATTGTTGAGACAGACCTATCAAAACCTAACTCTATACTAGACATAGAGTCTTTTCCTTTCTTTAGTTCTTCTTTTATTCTTTCATAAATAATAATATTTCCATCGACTGCCATTCCAAGTGTTAAAACAAGACCTGCGATACCAGGGAATGTTAGAGTAACTCCGAACAACGAAAGTAGACCAAATATTGTAATCAAATTAAAAACCAGGGCTATATCGCAGACAATTCCCAGCTTTCTATAGTAAAATAGCATGAAAAAGAAAATTAAAACTGAAGCCAATATCATCGAGTTCTTACCATTCTTAATTGAATCTGAGCCCAGAGATGGACCTATCGTTTTTTCTTGTAAAATAGATACTGGAATAGGTAGGGATCCAGATTTTAATATTATAGCTAAATCATTAGCTTCTTCGAAACTAAAATTCCCACTAATACTGCCGCTTCCAAATATCTGACTCTGAACAACCGGTGCTGACTTAACAGTTCCGTCAAGAATAATTGCTATCTTCTTTCCTATATTCTCACTAGTTAATTTAGAGAAAACCTGAGAGCCGACCTTGTTTAAACTAAAAGAAACATAAGGTCGATTAAATTCATCGTAAGAAACAGCTGCATCTTGAATGGATTCACCTTTGAACTTAGAGCTCTTAATGGTCGCAATAAAATTCCCATCACTTCCTTCATAGAAAGAAAATTTATTTTCACGGTCTTTGAACTTCTGCAATAACAAAGAACTCGAAGAAGATTCTTCAACAACTGGCTTGAACTCCAGCATTGCTGTCTTAGATATAATATTAAGGATTCTTTCCCTATCAGTTTCGTTAATTCCTGGAATCTGAACAATTATCCTTTCACTTCCTGACAACTGTATTGAAGATTCTATAACTCCAAACTGGTCAACTCTGTTCGATAAGATATTTTGAACCTGCTTTAGGAGCTTTTGTTGAGTTTTAATTAGAAATTCTTCGTTTAACGAAACTTCTATAGAGCTTTCCGTGATATTTAGAACATATTGATTACTTTTTTCTAATATTTCCTTAGAGGTCTTTAGGCTGTCTTCATCATAAAAACTGACAATTACCTTATTATCTTGATTAACTAGAATATCTCTAAGAAGAATATTTTCACTTAATAAATTTGCCTTAATCTTTCCAGCTTCTTTGTCCGCAATAACTGAACCAGAGGACTCTTTATCAAGCCCAAGTACAACGAATATGCCACCTCTCAAATCAAGACCGAGATTGATCTTCTTTGAAGGAAAAAAATAGTTCCACCAATCAGGCAAAGAGTTCGATTGGAAAGTTGGATATATAAAAACCAAAGATAGCAAAAGAACTAAAACTGAAAAATATCTATATAGTCTTATCTTATTCATTAAATTTTCTTTTACTTACCTTCCTCTTTATCAATTAATGAATTAACAAACTCTCTCTTAATCTTTATATTAATTCCCTTCGAAATCTCTACAACCAAGATGTCCCCATCCAATATGTCAATAATCTTACCAAATATGCCTCCATTAGTTAAGATGCTTGCTCCCTTCTTTAGGGATTTCAACATATCGTCGCGCTGATTTTGCTGCTTGCTCTGAGGCCTAATGATTAAGAAGTAAAACAACCCTATGATTAGAACAAAAGGGAGGAATGGTCCAATCAGACCTAATGGTGAACCTCCTGAGTCGGGCGGCGGTGAGCATGATGATATTAAAAAAAGAATTAAAGTTCCAATGGTAAATTTTGATTTAATTAGATTCATTTTTGTACCTCTCTAAAAAACTTCTCTTGAAGTCTATAAACTTACCATCTTTTATAGACTTTTTAATAGATTCAATTAATTGTTTATAGAAATAAAGATTATTCATCGTCATTAAAGATAATGCGGAAATCTCCTTAGAAGTATACAAGTGCCTTATGTACCCGAGAGAGTAATCAGAACAGGGATGTTGTTCATCATCCTCATCAATAAGCTTATCAGACATATTGTAAATACTATTCTTTATGTTGATTTTCCCATCTTTAGTATACAAAGTTCCGTTCCTAGCATTTCTTGTTGGGACAACACAATCAAAGATATCCACACCCAGCTCAACAGAATTTACTATATCCTCGGGCTTCCCTATCCCCATTGAATATCTTGGCTTATCCACAGGGAGCATTGAACATATTTTTTCAGTTATTTCATATGTTTTACTTTGGCCTTCCCCTAGACCAAGTCCACCTATTGCGTAACCATCAAAATCAATTTCTAACATATGTTCCAAAGATGTTTTTCTTAGATCTTCATAAATCCCACCTTGAATTATACCAAATAATTTATTCTTAGATTTTCTAGCCTTTTTTGATCTAATGGCCCAATTTCTTGTTCTATTAATAGAGTCCAGTATTCTTGAATATTCCGAATCTGGCTTAGGGCAATCATCAAAAATCATCATTATGTCTGAATCAAGGCACTCCTGAATTTCTATTGATAGCTCAGGAGAAATAAAATTTACTGAGCCGTCTATAAAAGACTTAAACGAAACACCATCATTGCTTATTTTTGCAGACGGAGAGAGGCTATACACTTGAAATCCTCCGCTATCAGATAGAACACTACCTTTCCATCCCATAAATGGATGTAATCCTCCAAAGTCCTTAATCTTTTTATGTCCTGGCTTTAGAAATAAGTGATAAGCATTCGCAACAACCATATCAAAACCTAAATCTTTTAAATTATTTGTGGTTAAAGCCTTAGGGGCTCCTTTGGTACAAACAGGCATAAAAACAGGTGTCTCAATTTCTCCTGATTTTGTTGTAAGCAGCCCTACTCTAGCTTCAGATCTTGAATCTTTATTTTGCAAGCTAAATGTCATTAAATTAAATCTTGAACAGAAAAGAATCCTTTTTTCTTTTTCATCAACTTTAAACCCAGACTAACTGCTCCATTAGCGAAGACTTCTCTTCCTAGAGCTTGGTGAGTTAGGTAAACATTTTCCATTTCTCCAAAAGAAGAAATTTTATGCTCCCCTACAACGTCACCACCACGAATAACGGTCATTCCAAGTTCACCCTTTTTTCTTTTTAGTGAGGAAGACTTGCCTCTGTAGTTTGCTATTTTATCAGTTCTCTTACCGAGTGAGCTAGACACGGCGTCAGCTAACAATAATGCTGTTCCACTTGGTGAATCAATTTTATCTCTATGATGTGTTTCAGTAATTTCCAAATCAGTAGATGAGAAATAGTCAACATTCTCCTTTATTATTTTAACTAACAAATTGATTCCCAAGCTCATATTGTAAGATTGAAGAATAGGAATTTTTTTTGATATCTTTTTCAATTCATTAATTTGCCTTAAATTAAATCCAGTCGTCCCTGTAACAAAAGGGACTCCCAGAATCCCGGCTTTCTTTGCTAGTGAAATTGAAGATATAGGAGTCGAAAAATCAATAATGAGGTCAATATCGACTGCTTTAATGTTTTTAGAAATCTTAATATCTTGTAACTTAAACTTTCTTCTATCTCTTTCAGAATAAATAGATTCCTCCTGATACTTATGAATTGGTAAATCTACTGCGTATTTGATTTCAATATCATTTCTATTTTTGCAAACTCCTATTACTGCCTGTCCCATCCTACCTAATGCGCCATTAACCAATAGAGTTTTTTTGTTTTTACTCATAAATAAAGCATAATACTTGTAAATATGAATAATTCAAAGGTTTTAGGAAATTCTAAATGACTAGAAGTATGACAGGTTTTTCATCAATTTCTGGTGCAACAAGCTCAACTAATTTTACAATTCAATTAAGATCTGAAAATAGTAAAACCCTTGATGTGCAAATATATGATCAGCTAAATAACTATGAGATGCAGGAAAAAATAAAGAAACTTGTAAAGAAAAGTTTTGAAAGAGGTAAAATCCGAATTTCAATTGAGTATCAAAAAAAAGATTCGTTTAAAAGCAAAAGCGTAGAAAATCATCTAGCTAAGTTTTCAAAGCTTGCTCTAAGTTTCAATATAAACCCAACCATTTCTATTGGAGAGTTAGGAGAGATGACAAATAAGGAATCAAGAATCGAGCAATCTTCTGATAAATCTTTAAAGTTTCAAGTTAGACTTGTAAGCAAAGGAATTAATGAATTAATTAAAAGTCAGCAATCAGAAGGAAAAAACTTAATACAAGATATATCTAAAAAGCTCATAAAGATAGAAGGACTTAAGAATAATATTGTTAAAAGGACTCGCAAATACAGGTCTAATTTAGAAAAAAAATACTCTAATGAAATAATACAGAGTGTTATAAATGCCGACCTTCTAGATATTAAGAAAGATATAAATAATGCTTTAGACAAAATTGACATTGAAGAGGAAATAATTAGGCTAGATTCACATGTATCTGAACTTAATAAAGTTCTAAAGAAAAAAGGATCAAAGGGGTTAAGGATTGATTTTTATATGCAAGAAATTAACAGAGAGGCAAATACAATTTCCTCTAAAAGTAAAGATCCTAAACTATCTGAGTATGCAATTGAGATTAAGACCTATCTGAATCAGATTCGTGAAATAGCTGCCAATATAGCATAGATACCATAAGACCATCCACTAAACTTTATAAGTTTAAATCAAGTTCCTGGATTCAAACTATACAGAACATTAGCTCTACTATAGTTTTCAATAGAGAATTGAAATTCTGCTATAATTTTCATTGAAACATGGAACTGAACTCTACGTCCAGATTCCATCTTGCCCTTACAGACATATCCCTCATCTAAACTTTGAACATTAACTCCACCATAATATAATAGAAAAGCAGTATTATGTATTTGGCCATTTTTTATCAGAAATTCTGCAAGATGATCAAGAACCTTATCAATACTTCCAGTAGCTCTACTAAGAAAAAGGTCCGGGATTTTTTCTTCTAATTCTAATGTTTCAAGTCTATCATTGTGAACACTAATTAAATTTTTACCTAGCGACTTTGTTAGAGTATCTGCAATTAAAGACAAAAACTCTGTCTTCTTTTTATTCGAATCCACTAGATGAATTTCTTTAATTGCCTTACCATTATTACAAATCTGATCATATAAAAGCAATGGTATTCCTGGGAAGCCTGCACCTGTTCCTATGTCCATTATTACCAGAGGTGGAGTCTCAGGATTTTTTTCCTTAAATTTCTCAAAACCTAGAATTGAATCAATAAAATGCTTATCAACTATATCTTGGTTGGTTGTAATCCTGGTTAGGTTGTATTTTTTATTTTCTGATATTAATAAATCTGCATACACCTCAAGAATCTCTCCGATTTTATCAACGCAAACAAGATTGTTTCTTTTGAATTCCAAAACTATAATTTTTCTTAACTCTGAAGTCACTTAGTTGATCTCCTTTCTTCTACAAATAAAAGCAATGCACCTATTAAGATCAGAATAGAAGCACATTTAAACATAATATTAAATCCATATATCTCTGCAATGAATCCAAAGAAAAAAGTCATAACATTTACTCCTATACTAAAAGAAGAATTGATAGCACCAAAAATCCTACCACTTAACGACTTAGGTTTACCCTTCAGAGCTATTGAAGATAAGAAGGGATAAACTAGAGAATATGTTAATGAAAAGAGTATTGAGAATAAAATAACATCAAAAATAGAATTTATTGAAGGTACAAAGAAGATTGCTACTGCAAAAAGTGACAGCATTACCAATATCTTGTTGAATAAATTTACAGAAGATAGTCTGCTAGAAAGTAGAACTCTTGATAAGAAAACTACTACGCTATACCCAACAAAGAAAAGACCTATGGAGAGATCCTTCTCTCTTAAGAAAAGAGATAAAAAATTCATTACAACACCAAAACCGGAAGCTAGAAGAAAGTTAGCCACAAGGATTTTAAATATTTTATTTTCCCTAATAATGGTAAAAAAACTACTCGCTAGAATCTCCTTATCACTTTCTTCTTTTTCTTCCACCACCAGAAGCATTAGTCCAAAAGAAATGCATGAAAAAATAGCAGAATAGATAAAGAACTCTGTGTAGCCAAATTTTAAAATTATTTTCTCAGAAAAAAATGGTCCAAGAAAGTATGAGATGATTGTAAAAGAGCTAAACAATGAAAGACCGTACTGTTTATCTTGATCTTCTAAGGAATTTGAAGCAATAGCCGAAGATGCATTAAAAAATATTGAAAATGCCGCTCCCTGAATAATCCTCAAAAATAAAATTATATTAAAATCAACAACGAAAATAAAAGAAAGAGTAGAGAAAATCATAAGCAATAGTGCAACAAGTGATAATAATTTTTTTCCATATTTATCAACCAAAGTTGAAGTATAAGGAGTTAGCAATATGGAGGAAAACCCAAAAGTTGACATCACTATACCTATTTCAGATTTAGTATAATTATTATTATCCAAGAATAATGGTAACAAGAAAAAGCAGGAGAAATTTACAAAAAATAAACAGTTAGAAAAAGTTGCATAAATGAAGTTCTTACTTAAATTGTTAAAATTCATAGTATTAGATACTAACCTAGCTTTGACAAAAAAAGCGAACAAGCTATAATGAACGAGAATAAAGGGCCGTTAGCTCAGTTGGTAGAGCAACTCCCTTTTAAGGAGTGGGTCGCAGGTTCGAATCCTGCACGGCTCATGTCCCCATCGTCTAGCCTGGCCTAGGACACCGCCCTTTCACGGCGAAAACAGGGGTTCGAATCCCCTTGGGGACGTATTTATTCAAAGGAGGGCGCGTTATGCCTAATGGTAAAGTAAAATGGTTCAATCCACAAAAAGGTTATGGATTTATAGAACCTGAAGATGGTGGCAAAGATGTCTTTGTTCACATTTCAGCATTAGAAGCTGCTGGTATTGGAAACCTTAACGAAGGTGACACAGTATCATTTGAAGTAGTTTCTGAGAATGGAAAAGAAAAAGCAAGTGATCTTAAAGCTTCCTAAGTAAGCATATATTTTCACTTAGTGTCATAAAATAAGCAATTTAGGTAAATTTATATTTGCCTTTCGAGTTTTTGACACTACAATATAAAGATTATTTCACAATAAGTGAAGTATAAAGGAGGGCTAATATATGCCTAATGGTAAAGTAAAATGGTTCAATCCACAAAAAGGTTATGGATTTATAGAACCTGAAGATGGTAGCAAGGATATCTTTGTTCACATCTCAGCCTTAGAAGCTGCAGGAATTGGAAACCTTAATGAAGGTGATTCAGTATCATTCGAAGTAGTTTCAGAAAAAGGTAAAGAAAAAGCAAGTGATCTTAAAGCTTTATAAATAAGTATATAATCACAGATTTTCTTAAACAAAAAACAAGGCTTGCTTATGTGGGCCTTGTTTTTTTGCGTTTAAGCTCAACTAATAACCTTAGATTTCAAATCCTCAAGCAAAGTAGGCATCGAGAATAGGTCATGAACAACTCTGGCATTTATATCTTTATAGGTTTCCGAGTAAAGATTAGATTTTTTTCCATTTATCACAATCTCAACATGATCCCCCAGACCTTCTCTAAGCTTTTTAAGCTCAAGGCCTAAAGACTCATCATTTAAAGGATATAGTATGCTCAAGATTACACATGAGCAGTTAGACACTTGAGATGCTTGAACTAAGTCGGTGGAACTTAAGTCAGTTCCAAGGTAAATATTATTCCATCCAGTAGCAACCGACAAACATGCATTAACAAGACATCCCAGTTCTGCCTTTTGACCTTTAGGAGTAGCGATCAAGGCAATCGGCTTAGAGGAATCAAAATCTTTAAATGAAGACCTGTAGTTTTCTAGGTAATTTTTTATAACCGCATTAGCAAAACGTTCTTGAGATTTTGAAATACTATTATTTTTCCAAAGTCTTCCTACATGCTTAATGAATGGAACCATGAATTTGTGAATCACATAGACTGCTCCAAGCTCCATGGCGACGTCATAGATTGCTTTCTCCAATTTAGAAATGTTGAATTCCTTAAGAGCTTCTATGCATATGTCAAAATAGACCTTCGTAGATTTACTCAACTTTTCTAACTCAGGATAAGGGACATCTTGAGAAGTTCCTTGAAAGTTATTAACAATATTCCTGAGAGTAAGAAGGTCTAATTCCCCAATTTCTTGAAGCGAAAAACCTATTCTTTTAGCTTCTAGCATAAGTTGAAGTAATTCTAAGTCTTTATCAGTAAACCTTCTGCTTCCCTTAGAGGACCTATTGATATTCAAAATTGAATACCTTTCTTCCCATTTTCTTATCTGATCTGCAGTTAAACCAGTGATTTTAGTTACAACTCTGATTGGATAGTCTTTGGATTTCATATCCTGATGTTAAAAGATTTAGAAGATATGTCAATATCTTTGGAACATTTGTCGAAGTTTCTTGGGTTTTTTTAAAAAAAAGATGGACATATTGCAGACAGAGATTATAATTAACTCAAGAGGTTATTTATGAATCAAAAAATTAAGTCTCGCGGGGCAACTTCTAAATCTAATAATTTCCTCAATTCAAAGTCCGCTTTTGTAAATAAAAAGAATGATGTTTCAGAATATGATTCAATTAAAGAATACTTTTCTAAAGCCCTGAGCTCTCCCCTACTAACAGCATCAGAGGAAAGAACTTTGGCTTCGCAATTAAAATCATGCGATGCACAAATAAAATCTTTTGAAAAAAAACTACTTATTGCAAGTAAAAAAGACATAATTAAAGTAAAAAGTTTTCTTAAAGCAATTTCTAATAAAAAAAATCAAATTTTTCAATCTTTCACAAAATCAAACCTGAGATTGGTTGTTAGTATTGGAAAGAAGTATGCAAACAAGGGTGTTCCTCTTATAGATTTAATACAAGAAGGAAATATAGGGCTAATGAGAGCAGTTAAGAAATTTGACCATACACGCGGATTTAAATTCTCTACTTATGCTGCATGGTGGATACATCAATCTATAACTAGAAGCATAATGGATCAATCTAGGTCAATTAAAGTACCAGTATACATTCTAGAGAAATCAGCAAAAGTTTTTAAAGCGAACAAGATGCTAGAGGAAAAGCTCTCTAGAAAACCAGAGATGTTTGAAATTGCAATTCAAGTTGAGCTACCAATTGAAGCAGTTAGGCAGATCCTAGATTCGGGGTCAGACACTTTATCCCTTGACTCCCCTATCTCAACCGAGGAGAATGCTTCATTTATTGATTTCCTTGAAGATAAAAGAAGTCTTCAGGACGATCTATCATCTAACTCTTCTCTTCAAACTACTATCAATGAAGCACTTGAAGGACTAGAGGATAGAGAAAAAGAAATTATAAATCTCAGATTCGGGATTAATAATTCAGAAATTTTAACTTTAGATGAAATCGGAAAGAAATTCGGCTTAACTAGAGAAAGAATAAGGCAGATAGAGAAGAAAGCCCTGAAGAAAATTCAGAAAAACTATGGATTTTCTCTAAAAGGATTTTTAAACTAGCGGAGTTTTATGACATTTCACATTGATCAGAAACCTTTGAATGAACCTTCAACAGTTAGGTTGTCTAGTAAATTAAATAGCAATAACTTAAAAAAAGAGGTTTCAAAAAAAAATCTAAAATCAAAAAAAATTAGAAGGAACACTAGAAATCTTTTATTATTCTAATTGATGCCTTTATTTCGATATAGCAAAACTTATATGAAGCCAACAAGAAAGGTTTTTAATTGGCATAAAAACCTATTGGCGCTAGACAGGATTACTCCACCTTGGGACAAGATTAAAATTATCGGAAGAGAGTTTATTACTAAAAATCCTATAAAAAATGGAATAGTAACATTAGAACAAACATTTCTTCCACTTATTAAACTAAAGTGGAAAGTCTTACATGGCGATTACTCGGAAGGAAAATCTTTCCAAGATTCTCTGATTTCTGGGCCACTTAACAAATGGACTCATAAACACGATTTCAAAAAACTCTCATCATCTTCCACAACTATTGAAGATACGATACAATTTGATCATTGGATTAGTCTAAATAGACTTAATAAGTTTACTTTAGATAGGCTGCATAAATCATTCGATTATAGATCTAAGATAATTGAGCATGACCTGGAAAACCTTTACGACAACATAAATAATAACTATATTCTAATATCTGGAGCTACTGGAATGATTGGTGGAGATTTAGTTCCTTTGCTTAATTCTTTAGGATATAAAATAATCATATTAAAGTTTGACAAAAATAGTGAAAATGACGGATATCCTAAAAATTATTCTTCTGGAAATAAAGATATAATAACTTTTCGATGGAATCCGTACTCTCAGAATACTCTCATAATTCCTAAAGAAATATCAAATAAAATAAAATTTCTTGTTAATTTATCAGGTGAAAACATCCTAGGAGTTTGGACTAAATCGAAGAAAGACTTAATACTGAAAAGTAGGATTTCTTCAACCAGAAGCTTGTACCAAATTCTTAAAGTAAATTCAATTAGGCTAGATTGTAGTATTCACGCGTCAGCAACTGGATTTTATGGCTCAAAAAAATCTAATATTTTAGATGAGAATAATTCATCAGGGCTTGGTTTTTTAGCAGAAACAACAAAAGAATGGGAAAAAGAACAGAATAAATTCTCAAAATTTGCAAATAGAAATATCAATTTACGCATTGGCACTGTACTTTCTAGCAAAGGGGGCTTGATAAAGCTACTTGAACTTCCATTTAGACTGGGAGTTGCTGGACATATTGGAGAAGGAAAGAACTATATGAGTTGGATACTACTGGAAGATTTGATCAGAATAATTGCCAATGCCTTGCAAAATAAAAGACTCTCAGGACCAGTAAATGCTGTAAGCCCAAATCCCATACAAAGCAAAGAGTTCTTTCATGCATTAGCAAAAAAATACAACTCTAAATTTTTTATAAAAATTCCTTCCTTTATTCCTAAAATTCTCTCAAAGGACTTGGTTGATGAAATCATAATAAGTGACCAGAAGATAGCTCCAAAACAATTATTAAAAAATAATTACATCTTTCTTGCTGATGATATAAACAAAGCATTGGACAATATCATAAGTATTTAGTAACTTTTAAAGATATGGACATTGGTAAAACGAGAAAGAACTACAAAAGTAAAAATGGGATTTTCAACAATAAGAGATCTCCCCTTTTATTTTTCAAAGAGTGGTACAAAGAGGCAGAGAAGAAGGTCTCCGAACCTAATGCTTTTGCGTTGTCTACAAGTAATAAGAATAAGACTTCATCAAGAATGATGTTGCTTAAAGATTTTTCAAATACTTTTACCTTCTATACTAATACTAGTAGCAAAAAAGGAAGAGATATTTTAAGTAATAAAGCTGCCTCAATGCTATTTTGGTGGAAAGAGCTCGAACAGCAGATAAGGATTGAAGGCACCCTATCTAAACTTAGTACCTATAAGGTCAAAAAATACTTCTATTCAAGACCAAAAGATAGCCAAATTGCAGCTCTATCCTCCAATCAAAGCTCTCAATTAGAATCCTACAATCACTTAATTGAGGAATTCGACACGAACAAGAAGAAATACTCAAAAAAAAGAGTTCCCTTCCCTAAAGATTGGGTAGGATTTGAACTAAAGCCCCAGATGATTGAATTTTGGCAAGGTGGCCCCAATAGACTTCACCAAAGAATTGAATACAAAAAGATTAAAGGTATATGGGAGGCTAAGATCTTAGCTCCATGAGTAAAATAAAGTACCGATTCCTAGTAGACAAGGAGTGCAATTGGTTTCAGGATGGGAAGCCTATTACACACAAGGGAATATATAAATTCAACTATAAATTCCTTGAAATTAACCAAGAAAATGAGTTCTTTATCAAAGAAGGTGATTCCGTAGTATATGTAAAATTTGAAGACAAACCCTATCTTGTAAGAACTGTCAACATACTTGAGAATCATGAGATAAAAGTGGTTCTTAATGACTCTACAGAAGAAGAATTAGACATTAAGAGTCTGTATTTCAACAAGAACATTCCTTATTGTAAAGTTAAGAATGGTTTATTCGAAGCAAGATTCTCAAGACCGGCACTTTACCAAATTAGTAAGGCAATAAGAATAGAAGATGAAAAATATTACATTGGTTCTTTAATAATTAATCAGACATAAACTCCAGACTTTGAATAAGTTCGAATATTAATTTATTCGAGACATTAAAACCAGAATTAGTCAGGCAAAGAGATCTAGAATCATAGCAAATCAACTTCTTACACTCAAGTTCCTTTAGGTAAACTTCATTAATCTTAAAGTCTTTTATAGACCTCAATCTTTCTAAATTTACACCCTTCTTTAACCTTAATCCCATCATGAAAGAATCTCTAATGTACTCTTTAATCTCAAGAACATTCGAAACAAAACTCTTCCCTAATGAATCCCTATAATGTTTAATTGACTTTGGATTACTCCACCTGGAATACTCTCCTTTCTCTAAATCGACAAGCGAAGAATGTGCCCCAGGTCCTAGACCGAGATAAGATTCGCTATTCCAATAAAGCATATTGTGCTTTGATTCATAAGAAGGTTTAGAAAAATTTGAGATTTCATATTGTTGAACTCCTATACCTTCTAAAAATATACGAGTTAGATTAGTCATGCCTAAAAAAACATCATCTTTAACTTCATCTATATAGCCCCTATCTCTCATCTTCCAAAAGGGAGTTGACTCTTCAATAGTTAGGCAATAAGTTGAAACATGCTTAACATCTAAATCTTTCAAGTATGAGAGCTCTTTTTCCCAATCCTCTAGAGACTCCTTATCGACACCAAAGATAAAATCGAAACTAAAGTTCTCAATGGAGGATTTAGAAATCTTACTTACAAAAGCAAGATTTGACTCTTTGGTAGAGTCTCTTCCAAGAACTTTAAGCTTCTTATCACTAAATGATTGAAGCCCAATACTGAACCTGTTGATTCCAAGATCATGCAGCGTAGATGGTTCTCCAACTTCCTTATCATAAGGATTTATTTCTATGGTGACCTCGCAATCTGACTTAACCGAAAACAACGTTCCGATTTCGTATAGAATCTTCTCTATTAGCTTGGTTGGTAACAAAGAAGGAGTTCCTCCTCCAAAATGTATACTTTCCAAGTCCTTATTTAAAAAAAGAACATACTTGCTTTTCAGATCAGACAACAACAGTCGTACCAATCCATCATAATCAGCTGAATTAGAGCTGTAGACATTAAAATTACAAAAAGGACATATAGTGGTGCAAAAGGGAATGTGAATATATATGCCAAATTTGTTACTCATGCTATAATGTTTATATTAAAATGACTCGATTTATCCATCTTTTTTTTATAGTTTATATATTAACAGCAAGTCCAGCTTGGGCTAACAACTATGATTTCACCAAATTGACTTTGAATGACGCTCACAACATAGCCTTAGATAACAATTACGAACTCATATATTTAAAAGAAGAGATAAAGTCTCGATACTCTGCTGGTCTGGAATATCAAGCTCAATACTTTCCTCAGATAAATGCTGGGGTAATCTTCCCTTTTTATGGAAGAAGCTCTTCTATAAATGTTGACCAACTGTTATTTGATTTCGGAAAATTAAGTAAAAGAATAAATGCAGGAAAATATTTGGTTAGGGCTCAGGAGTACGCGCACGAAGGAAAGAAAATACAAATTCTTAACCAGGTAACTATGAAATTTTACGAAATCTTGAAAGCCAAAAATCTTATCGAAGGATTTGAATTAGAAAAAAAACTTAAAGAAAAATTAGTCGAGAAATCTGCAGCTTTTCTAGAGGCAGGCCGAGTGTCTTCATTGGATCTCACACAGAAGAAATTGCATTTAAGCTCAGTGGAGCTTCAGAAAATTCAACATGAAGGAAGAATGAGAAGATATCAAGAAGAGTTGTTTACCTTACTTGGGGTCAGCACACCAGATGAAGTTGGATATATTGCCGATCAAAACTATACTAAAATTGATTTAAATGCCGAATTAATCATAGACTCTTACTTGATGAATATGAATGAGGTAAAAGCACTTGAAATGACTATCTTATCAACTAAGTCTTATATTTCCGCAATCTACAGGGATTTTCTTCCCAATATTGTTGCTAGAGCTTCTTATAGATTCAAAGGTAAAGGTGTTTCCTCGGAAGATACACTTGATCTAATTGGTGGTATGGGTGCCACTTGGCAATTATTTAACGGTGGTAGGACATATCATCAAATTCAAGCCCAAAAGTCTCTGCTGAAGGCCCAGATAACAAAATTAAGAATGTTAAAACAGCGACTTGGTGGGCAAGTAAAAACCGCCATTATTGAAGCAGAAACAAAGTACTATAGAATAAGTGTCATAGAACAATCTTTAGAATCATCCTTAGAGCACTATGAATATGTAAAGACAAAATATAACAGTGGTGAGTCTTCGGAAGTCAATCTGCTAGAGGCGACTAATTTAAAGAATAAACAAGAAATTTTTTACCAAAATTCAATTTATGATTATATAATTAAAATTGCGAGAATCGAAAGGATCACCGGGTTAAACATAACGAAATGAAAAATGAAGATAAGCAAAATGACGGAGGTTCTCCTCTGAGGAATATTGTTCTGGTTATTAAGAAATTTTTTACTAAGATATTGTCACAATCCGACGGTCTTTCAGTAAAATCTCTAGCGATAGCAAACAATTGGAAAAAGAAATTAGCTCCAATCGTAATAAGGTACATTAAAGAGCTACTTCCTTTTATAAAGCGAATGAAAGATTCTACGACTATCTTAGCACGTAAGACTGGTACCAAAACAATAGAGCTATCTCTAAGAATAAAGCGATTCCTCCCAAATTTCATATCAGGTTTCTTAGGGAAGATATTCAAGCATGTGTCAGGCTTCTTAGGGAAGATGTTTACATACATTAGTGCTATTGTCCGAACCTGTTTTAATAAAATCAAGTATGTGCTTCGAAAAACTTACCACTTCTTTCAAGTTCTATTTAGTCCTATAATATGGTTAATTAATTTCATATGGTCCTTAAGAATCCTTATCGCAATAGGGCTAGTTGTATTCCTTGTGTGGAGCAAGGTTGCCCAATCCCCTTCGATTAATATAATGGATGACGATATTAGGCTTTCCACAACTCAAATGTCTATTGGAGAAATAAGTGAGTTTGTAAAAACATCTGGAAAACTCGTCCCAGAAAGAGAAGAGAAGCTCTACTCCAAAGTTGATCTTCCATTAAAGAAACTATATGTAAAATATGGAGACCTAGTTGAAGAAGGTCAGCTGTTACTTGAACTAGATTCTGATATCATAGAAGCTGAAATAAAAAGCTTTGAACAAAATATTAGTGTAATAACGGGAAATTACAACCAGGCTTTAAAAAAAGCAAAATTAAACAAAGACCTACTAGATAAAGGTTTCATATCAAAAGACGAATATGAAATTAGCTCAAGAAGACCTGAGCAAATTTTAGTAGCTAGGTCAAACGCAGAGGTAGTTTTAAAAAAATTAAAATCTCAGCTTCTTAATACAAAATTTGTTTCACCAATAAAAGGGAGAATTGATTACATAGATCCCGGCATTACGAAAGAGAACGCGGAAAGAGGTGGGGTCAAAATTGGCGTAAACAAATGGTACTTTACTATATCTTCTTCAAATGATGAGTTGAATTTAAACTTAAGTATCGATGGAAGAGACGTATCTAAGGTAAAGGTTGGACAAGAAGTTATGTTTAGAGTCGATTCCTTCAAACAAAGAGAGTTTTATGGAAAAATTGTGAAGATAATAGAGCCTCTTAACTTAAAACCCCACACCAATAAGGCACCAGTTTTCTATGAACTAATCGCAACGATAGATGAAAAAGAAGTCAAGCTTAAGTCTGGGCTAAGTGTTGACGCAGAAATCAAAATTCAAACAAAAACAGGAATAAAGAGGATACCTCGGTCTGCTTTAAGATTTGTTCCACCTAAGGACATAGAAGTAAAAGATCCCCCTCCAACCAATGACACGACATTAATTGTTTGGATAGCAAACGCAGATAATTCCATATCTGCTGTCCCCATTGAAACTGGTATAAAAGATAATCAATTTATAGAGGTACCCGATAACACCAAGATATCTCTTGAAGATTCAATTGTTATAGGTGCATATGTTCCTCAAGCTAAGAAAAAAGGGAAATTCGCCCTACCCCAGCCTAAAAGATATTGATAGGATGAGCGCAAAAACAGTAATAGAGCTACAAAATATCAATAAAATATATCAAACTGGTAAAAATGAACTCCAGGTACTTTTTGATGTTTGTCTTCAAATTTATGAAGGCGATTTTATTTCTATAGTTGGCCCGTCAGGCTCAGGAAAGACAACACTATTAAACATCATAGCTTGCTTAGACCGTCCAACTTCGGGCAGATACCTTCTTGGTGGTAAAAATGTTAAATCAAGAACGAATGACGACCTATCTAGGATTAGGAATAAATCAATTGGGTTTATATTTCAGAGTTTCAATCTTATTTCTCGCCATACCGCAATTGAAAACGTACAAATGCCTCTTCAATACTCAGAAATATTAGACAAAAAAGAAAGGAAGCTAAGGGCATTGGAGTGCCTTGAAATGGTTGATTTAACCAATAGGGCGAAACATCATCCGAATGAGTTATCCGGAGGGCAACAACAAAGAGTTGCAATTGCAAGGTCTTTGATTAACAACCCTGATATAATTTTAGCTGATGAGCCTACAGGTAACCTGGACTCAAAAACTAGTGCAGACATAATCAATCTTCTTAAAAAACTTCACGAAGCAGGAAAGACAATAATAATAATTACTCACGATGAGGGCATCGCAAAAGAGGCAATGGATACGATCAGAATAAGTGATGGGAGAATTATATAGGCTATGAAAATTTCATATATAATTGACAATATTCTAGAAGCAAAAACAAACCTTCTAAGAAATATTCCCAGAACAATTCTAACTTCTTTAGGAATCGTTATTGGGATTACTTCTGTCATTATATTAGTAGCTATCACCGATGGAGCTAAAAATATAATTGAACAACAACTTGTAAGTTTAGGTGCTAAAACTATTGTTCTAAAGCCAATAGGTAGGACTGCAAGCGGAGTATATCGAGGTCAGGCAGCAGATTTCTCTCAAAATGAGTTAAAGTTTATGAGACAAATACCTTCAGTTGAATTTGTTTCTCCTATAGTAAAGACATCGAACCAAGTCTCATACAGAGACATAGTGCAAGTTGTTGCTGTAGTTGGAAGCAATGAAGACTTCTCACTAATCAATGATTGGCCAACAGCTTCAGGAGCCTTCATTAATAGAATAGACGTCGAAGATGGAGCTAAAGTTTGTGTTTTAGGTGCATCAGTTCAGAAAAGATTCTTTGGTGCTGAAAAATCTGTAGGAAAACAAATTAGAATAGACGGAATCTCATTCAGAGTTATTGGACACTTAACAGAAAAAGGCCTGACACCTGGCGGAAGAGATCAGGACGACTTCATATTAATCCCATATACATCACTGAACAGGTGGGACTACAAGGGTCAGCTATACGGAATTAGCAATATAATTATTTCAACAACTAAGACAACAAATGTTGAATATGCAAAATTCTCTATTAGAAAAATGTTAAGGGAGCAAAGAGGTTTGCTGAAAGACCAATATGATAACTTTCAAATGGTATCATACGAAAATGTTACTAAAAAAATTCTTCAGACAACCATGATACTAAAAGTATTACTATCCGCAATTGCTTCAATATCATTAGTAGTTGGTGGAATCGGAATAATGAATGTAATGCTAGTTTCAGTTACGGAAAGAACAAAGGAAATTGGGATAAGAATAACAATTGGCGCAACTAGGAAAGATATAATCTTCCAATTCCTATCTGAATCAGCACTTCTGTCATTCTTTGGTGGCCTAGTAGGAATAGCATTGGGCTATACGCTAAGTCAAGTGGCTTCTAGCTACGTGGGTTGGCCTGCAATAATTAGTACAAAATCAATAGTAGCTGCATGCTTATTCTCGGCTTTTATAGGAATCTTTTTTGGAATTTACCCTGCCTACAAAGCTGCAAGGCTTGATCCAATCAAAGCTATAAGGAATGAAGAATAATGTTTGAAATATTATCAAGATACTTAAGTGGATTTTTATCCCTTACAAAAAATATAAACAAGATTCGGTCTTTCAAGAAATACCTATTACTCTTATTAACTTTAGCAATCTACCCTATTTCACTTTTCGTTATCTTCATTCTTTTCTTATTCTCAAAAATAAGTATCCTTCTATTTAAGATATTGAGCAGGTAACCTGATGAGCAATCCTCTTCCCGAACATATAGCGATAATAATGGATGGCAATAGGACTTGGGCAAAAAATAATAATTTCTCCACAATCAAAGGGCACGAGAGAGGTCTTGATGTTGCTAAAGAAATTTGTATCTATTCAAATGAAATAGGAGTCAAGAACTTGACTCTTTATGCCTTTTCAATTCAAAATTGGACGCGCCCAAAAATTGAGATAGACTCTCTTTTTAATTTATTTATTGATTTTTTTGATAATAAAAGTGAATTTTTTCACGAACACAATCTAGTATTTAATCCAATAGGTAGGATTAATGACTTACCAAAACCAATAGTAGAAAAAGTTAATGCTCTCAAATCGGCTACAAAAGACAATATTGGAAGCTGTATAAATGTTGCGATTAATTATGGAGGAAGGGAAGAAATAATAGATACAACAAGAAAGCTTATTGAAAAAGGGTTTTCCTTAGAGGAGATAGATGAAGATGTATTTAAGAATAATTCATACCTCCCCATCACACCTGATCCTGAGCTTTTAATAAGAACGGCTGGACATTCAAGAGTATCGAACTTTCTAATGTGGCACATAGCATATTCGGAGATTGAGATAAGTAACAAGTTGTGGCCGGAATTTACGAAAATCGACTTTCAAGAATCTATAGAAAGATACAAGCTTATCGATAGAAAGTTTGGTGGAAGCTCAAAAAATGATTAAAAAAATTAGTATTTTAGGTTCAACTGGTTCGATAGGTATTCAGACACTCTCTGTAATAGAAAAAAATAAGCAGAGATTTAAAGTCTATTCCCTCTCAGCTGGAAGAAATATTGACCTCTTATTGAGCCAAATATCAAAATTTAGACCTAAGACTGTATCACTTTCTAAAGAAAGTGACGCAGCCTTACTGAAGAGTAATCCATTACTAAGAAATACAAGGATATTATCTGGGGATAAAGGGCTTGCAGCAATAGGAAAAGAGAAAGAGTCTGATATCTTAGTATCTGCAACTTCGGGAGTAAATTCTTTGACCCCTACAGTAGAATTCCTCAAAATGGGGAAGAGAGTCTGCATTGCTAGCAAAGAAATTTTTTTATTATTTGGTGATAGAATTACTAAGCTCGCAGAGAAGTACAATGGGGAGATACTACCAATTGACAGCGAGCACTCAGGACTTTTTCAATTAATTCAAAGTGAACCAACTCAAAATATTAGAAGAGTCTTCCTAACAGCTTCAGGTGGTCCCTTTTATGGTAAGAGCATTAAAGAATTAATGAATGTTACGCCTAAGCAAGCTTTAAAGCACCCAACTTGGTCAATGGGGGAAAAGATATCAATTGATTCAGCAACAATGATGAACAAAGCAATTGAAATAATAGAAGCATCGATAATTTTCAAAATTCCCCATGAAAAAATATTCCCAATATTAAACAAGAAAAGTCATATTCATGCGATAGTTGAATATATAGATGGAAATATTGCTTTTTCAGGCAGTCAAAACAATATGGAAATACCAATTGCTTATTCTTTAAATTTTCCAGCAAGGTTAAACATGCCTGAATACAATCTTAGTCAGATTAAAAATATCGAACTAGCAAAGATAGATGAGAAAAAACATAAAGCTTTTTCCTTAGCAAGAAGAGCTTTGAATTTAGGAGGCAGCATGCCTGCGGTAATGAATGCAGCTAATTCAATAGCGGTAGAAAACTTTTTAAAGAAAAAAATAAAATTTACTGAGATACTCAATGTTGTTGATAAAGTAATGCTTAGACATAAAGTCATAAAAAAGTTTAATTTAAAAAAGATTATAGAAATAAATGAAATAGCTTCAAAAGAAGCGTATAATGTTATCAGTGAACTTTAATGATAAGCTTAATTTCTTTCATATTAACAATTAGTTTCTTAATTTTTATACATGAGCTTGGTCACTTGCTAGCTGCAAAATGGGCTAAAGTAAAAGTTGAGAATTTCTCTATAGGCTTCGGGCCTAAGCTGTTCTCTTTTAATATTGGCGAAACTGAATATTCCTTTTCATTGCTACCCTTAGGTGGATACGTAAAAATGCAAGGAGAAGATATATCTGAAATAAAAGAATCAGGTGACATTGAATCAGTTGACCCTAGCAGAAGTTATAAAAATATCTCAAACTTTAAAAAACAAATAATATTATTTGCTGGACCTGCTATGAACCTTCTTTTACCTTTTTTATTCTTACCTCTTGTTTACATGAATGGCCTTGAAGTTCCAAGCTTTTTATATGATAAGCCAATCGTTGGACATGTTAAGAAAGATGCTGATTCATCTCTTTTTATGAAGGGCGATAGAATAGTAGAGATCAATGGTACATATCTTATGAATTGGGAAGATATTAGAAAAGCAAGGCCTGCAAATCTAGGTATAGAGCAAACGGTTTCAATAGAAAGAGGCGGTATTATAAAAAATATCATCTTTAAAAATCAGGAACCTAATAAAATATACATATTAGATTTCGTTTTTCCGATTCAGCCTCCTATAGTTGATCAGATTCTTACAGGATCAATAGCTGACAAGATTGGGTTAATGAAATCTGATGAAATCATAAGAATAAATACTACGCCTATAAATAGCTGGTACCAAATTAGTGAAGAGCTAAATTATAAAAATAAATATATTTTCGAAATTACTATAAAAAGGAATCAAGAAATACTAAAAAAAGAGGCTATCTTCAAAGGTAAAGAAAGAATGTTGGGAATTACACCAAAAATTAAATCTGACTTTTTAAATTTTGGCTTTTCTGACTCTTTTATTAGGGGCTATCATCATTCGATTAAAATGATTGGACTAATATTTAATGGAATAGTTGGTCTTTTTTCTGATTTATTTAGTAGTGAGTCTTCTTTGTCAGAATTAAAAAATTCATTGGCAGGACCGATATCTATAGCGAAATATTCGGGATTAGCAGCAGAAAAAGGATTTAATTCTATAATTCAGTTTGTAGTAGTAATAAGTATAAATCTTGGAATAATCAACTTGCTACCTATTCCACTTTTGGATGGTGGTCATATCTTTTTTAATACACTAGAGTCAATAACAAGAAGAAAGATTAATCCTATAGTTCAAAACACTATTAATAAAATAGGATTTGCCATACTAATTAGTCTAATGTTATTTGCGATATACAACGATATAGTTAATTTTTAAAAAGAAGCTTAATGCTTGAAAAATCTTTATGGATACAGGTAATTATTGGAGTATCTTTTTCAGTATATGCCCTAGCTTTTTGAGACCTCATTTCTTCAACTAAATCTAAAAAATCCTCAGGATAATCAGTTTCAAATGAAACCATCTGCTCTTGATCGTCAAGACCAAAAGAGTAAGAAGTATTAATACTAACGGAAGGATACTTCCGACCTGTACCTATATGTTCAGTCATCATATCCTGTCTTTTTTTCTGAGATAACAAGTACCATTCAACCTTTTTTATAAAGGGATACACTATTAGATATTTCTTCTTTTTTGGCTCTATCTTAAGCCTGTTCCCTTCCTGAGCAACATTCTTATTCTTACTAACGTATTGAGAACGCTTAGTCATAGAAAGAAATGAGTATTTATTAGTGCAGAATGCCCCGAATCCAAGCGAAAGTAGCTCTGAAGTCATATCTTCAAAGTCCTCAAGCCTTTGTGAAACTCTCCAAAACATAAAATCTGTTTCTGCTCTCACACCAAGAGTGGAATAGAAATTTAGAGTGAACTGTTTTTCATATTTCACCATAATAGCTTCTATCTTTTTCAAATACGAAGACCTCTCAGTCTTCTTTAAAGAGTACCATTCAGGTAGGAACTTATAAAAAGAATAGTTAATGTATTGTCTTCCACTTGGTTCTCTCAAAGTTATAACACTTCTCCGGGATTCATTACGTAAACATTCACGTCAAGGTCTTTAACAAGTTCAACATACTCTTCAGGCGTCCCTACAAGAACTGGGAAAGTTCCATAGTGGAAAGGTATGATATTCTTGACCCCTAAGAGCTTGGTTGCATAATATGCCTCCTTGGGACCCATTGTAAAATGATCTCCAATTGGAAGAATTGCTATATCAGGCGAGTATATCTCACCTATTAATTTCATATCTGAGAATACGGCCGTATCACCAGCGAGGTAAACCTTAAAGCCATTTTTAAACTCAACAATAAAACCATTAGCACACCCGCCATAAAGCATAGCTCCAGATGAATCATCTGCTATACCTGAAGTATGAACAGCATTAACCATAGTAACTTTAATATCATTATCTATAGGCTGAGTACCTCCAATTCCCATTGGAAGAGTATTCGCCACATCCTTAGAGTTAAGCCATGTAGAAATTTCTAAACTTGCGATAACTTTTGCTTCCTTATTTAACTCGCATGCTGGAAGAATATCTCCAATATGGTCAAAGTGTCCGTGTGTTACAAGTATATAATCAATATCTTTAGGTTCTTGCAGCTCTTCTGGGCAAGCAGGGTTCCCCTTAAGCCATGGGTCAATCAGCAATCTTGTTCCATTTCTAGTATCAAGTATAAAAGTAGAGTGTCCGACATAAGTAATATCAACTTCTTTATTTTTCATATTTCACATCTCCCTATATTAAACAATAATGAAATCCATGTTATGATATACGAAAAAAAAAGTGAGTTCAAATTTTAATGTTAGATCCTAATTTTATATTTAATAATAAAGAATTAGTTAAAGAGAAGCTTTCTAATAAAAAATACATTCTAGACTATGATAAATTCTCTAAATTATACTTACTAAGAAAAAAAGCTATTCAAAACTTAGAGGAATTAAAAGGAAAACTTAATCAATTTAACAAGAAAATCACCCAAGAGAAGAGGAAACCATCTTCTGTGGAGCTAGAAGAAATCAAAGGTTTCTCAAATCAGAGCAAAGAAGCTGAGAAGAATAAAAAGAAAGTTGAAGTAGATTTGAATCAAATGCTTCTAGAGATTCCTAACTTACATGATGATTCTGTACCAAAAGGAGAGAATGAATTATCAAATAAAGAAGTAAGAAAAATCGGTACAATAAAAAAATATGACTTTAAAATACTTGACCATACGACTATAGGTAAGAATCTTAACCTTTTTGACTTAGAGGTTGCTGCAAAAATAACCGGAACGAGATTTAATCTATATAGAGGCTTAGGTGCTAAATTAGAAAGAGCCTTAATTAACTTTATGCTCGATGAGCATGGGAAGGAAGATTATATAGAGATTTTCCCTCCATTCATTTGCAACAAAGAAAGCTTCATTGGGACAGGAAACCTTCCGAAATTTGAAGAAGACCTATTCAAAATTAGTGGCACTGACAACTACTTGATACCCACAGCGGAAGTGCCATTAACAAATATACATTCAAATGAAATACTTGACTCCTCAGTCCTCCCAATAAAATATGTTGCATATAGTGCATGTTTTAGATCGGAGGCTGGATCTTACGGGAAAGATGTTAAAGGTTTAATTAGACAGCATCAATTTAACAAAATAGAGTTAGTTAAGATTACTGATGAATTCTCTTCTTTTGAAGAGCTTGAGAAGCTAACAAGCAATGCATGTTCAATTTTAGATAAATTAGAATTGCCATACAGGGTTGTTACATTATGTTCAGGTGATACAAGCTTCTCTTCGGCAAAAACTTACGATATAGAAGTTTGGATTCCATCAGAGAACAAATATAGAGAAATATCTTCTTGTAGCAACTTCTGCTCTTTTCAAGCAAGGAGGGCAAACATTAAATATAAGGTCGACAATAAGACTAATTTCGCTCATACATTAAATGGATCAGGTTTAGCGGTTGGGCGGACCTTCGTTGCTATTCTAGAAAATTTTCAAAATCCTGATGGAACCGTAACTGTACCAAAAGCTCTTAGGCCATACTTGAACAATATAGAAATTATCTCTTAGAATAACATCTGCTAATGTGAATTAGAATTGTCTTTTCTAGATAATCATCTTTAAAAAGTGAACTATTCACTCATAGTTCTAACCACTATATGTCAAATTATTTATCTTAAGAGTATTTTGAGTAGAGTGAAGATCGTAGGATTTAGATCTTAGTGATCTCGGATTCCTTATTGGCACTCTCGGTATTAATCGAAGCTACATAATTATCTGTTAGATCTTGAATTTTTGATTGGCCCTTTTTGGAATCATCTTCGGTTATTTCCTTACTTTTAAAAAGCTTTTTAATATTCTCATTTGATTCCTTTCTTATATTTCTTAAAGAAACTCTATATGTCTCAGTTTGCTTATTTAAAAATTTCACAAGCTCCCCTCTTCTCTCCTGAGTCAATGGTGGAACATTAATTATAACAACACCCTTATCTACACTTGGATTAAAACCTAGATCGGACTTTTGTATACCTTTTACGATATCATCAATCGCATTTACATCATACGGGGAAATAAGAACAGTAGAGTCTTCGCTCATATTAATATTACATACTTGATTTAGAGGAACAGGGGCGCCGTAATAGTCGACTCTAATATCATCGAACATTGCCTTACTGACACTTCCACCTCTAATTTTTGTTAGCTCTTTCTTAAAAGACTCTAGACCCTTTTTCATCTTAACGTCACACTCTAAAATAATATTATTCATAGCTAACCCTCTTAAGAAACAACTGTACCAATATTTTTACCAAGAACAATGTTTTTAATATTATTCTTTTGGAACAAATTAAATACACAAATTGGTATCTTATTGTCCTTACATAAAGATATTGCTGTTGAATCCATTATTTCTAGTTCTTTCTCGAGCACCTGCATAAACCTGAGTTTCTTAAACATCTTTGCATCCTTATACTTGACTGGGTCTTTATCATAGACACCGTTAACCTTTGTTGCCTTAAGTATAACCTGAGCATTTATTTCCAAAGCCCTAAGTGAGGCAGCCGTATCGGTAGTGAAGTATGGATTACCAGTTCCAGCAGCAAAGATAACAATTCTACCCTTCTCCAAATGCCTCATGGCTCTCCTTTGAATGTAGGGCTCTGCAACTCTATTTAGCTCTAGTGCAGACATAACTCTAGTGGTAGAGCCTTCTTTCTCTAAAAAGTGCTGCAAAGCTAAGGAGTTGATTGCTGTGGCTAGCATTCCCATATAATCTGCAGTAGTACGATCCATTCCTTGTGCAGCCGCAGAAACACCACGATAGATATTCCCAGCTCCGATAACTATTGAGACCTGAACTCCTAAGCGGGAAACATCAGTAATTTCTTTAGCGATTCTCTCTAAGGTATTATTGTCAATCCCGTATCCTTGACTTCCTTGAAGAGCTTCACCGCTTAATTTTAAAAGAATTCTAGTAAAGGAAAGTTTACTATTACTACTCATTACTTGAAGTTTCACCAATCTGATATCTAACAAATCTTGAGATTTTAACATTTTCTCCAAGCTTAGAGACTAATTCGTTAAGCAAATCTTCTATCTTAAGCTTTGAGTCTCTTATGTAAACCTGGTTCAACAAGCAAGATTCTTCAACTATCTTATTTAGCTTACCTTCTAACATTTTCTGAACAATCTCCGGTTTTTTTCCTGAATCATGAAGTTGAGCAAGAATTATTTTCTTTTCATCTTCTATAAATGATTCTGGCATATTATCCTTTGAAACATATTTGGGGTCTGAAGCAGCAATTTGCATAGCGACTTCTTTAGCAAAATCCTGAAACTCACTATTTCTTGCAACAAAGTCTGTTTCACAATTTATCTCAACTATAATGCCTATTTTTCCACCAGCATGAATATAGGAAAAAATTTGGCCTTCAGGAGTGTTTCTTCCACTCTTCTTTTCAACTTTGGATAGTCCTTTAATCTTAAGAATTTCGATAGCTTTGTCTATGTTGCCTTTAGCTTCTTGCAAAGCTTTCTTGCAATCCAACAATGGTGCGCTGGTTTTATCTCTAACATCACGCACATGCTCTGGGAGAACTTCGTTTGCCATTATTTCACGCTTTTTCTTCGGTTTTATCTTCTGAATAGACTACAGAGTCTTGCTGATTTTCAGAATCAGAAGCATTTGCTTTAAAGACAAAGGCCTTTCTTTCAACCAGGACACTTTGTTCGGTATCTTGCTGTGGTTCTATCTGACCAGAATTAATTTTCTGTGTATACATAGACCTTCCCTCATTTGTTGCTGAGGCCATCTTTTCGACACACAACTTAACAGCTCTAATCGCGTCATCATTGCTAGGGATAATATAATCTGCGTCTAATGGGTTTGCATTTGTATCAACAACTCCAACTACAGGAATACCCAATTTCTTGGCTTCTTTGATTGCTATATCCTCTTTCTTAGTATCAACAACAAAAAGAGCTCCTGGCATCTTTCTCATGTTTACTATACCGTTGAGTAAGTATTCAAGTTTCGCTAATTCTCTATTTAAGCTAATCTGCTCTTTCTTTGGTAAATTATCAAACTCACCATCTTCTTTTAATCTTTTAAGTTGAATCATGTAGTCAACACGAGATCTTATAGTATTAAAGTTTGTCAAAGTACCACCCAACCATCTAGAGTTAACAAAAGGCATATCACACTGAATAGCCTGTTGGCCTATGATCTCTTGGGCTTGTTTCTTAGTTCCAACAAAAAGAATATCTTTTCCTGATGCCGTTAAGTCTCTAACGAAATCATAAGCAACTAAAAAAGACTTTAAAGTTTTTTGTAAATCAATAATATGGATACCATTTCTTGCTCCATATATATAGTCTTTCATTGCAGGATTCCATTGGCTAGATTGATGTCCAAAATGAACACCAGCCTCTAAAAGCTGCTTCATTGTTATAACAGATTCTTGATCTTTCTCTATTGGTTTTTCTACTATTTCTTCATTACTCATAATATAAGCTGAAAATTTAACACATATAGAACCAAAATCAAATGATAATAATATATATATCCAAAAGCAAAAACTATTATTAATTTAGTATATAATGTTCAAGAATGGAGGGCTGGCAGAATTGGCAATGCACCGGTCTTGAAAACCGGCGTCCTCACGGACTTCAGGGTTCGAGTCCCTGGCCCTCCGATTTGTTATGAGTTTTTATATAGTTCCAACCCCTATTGGCAACCTCAAGGATTTCTCAGTTAGATCCATAGAAATTCTAAAAAGCTCCAAAATCATACTCTGTGAAAAGAAAGTAAGAGCTTTAAAGCTATTGAACTATTTTGAAATAAGACCTCAACTCTTAATTGCTTATCATGATGACAAATGTGAAAAAATTGCTCCCATTATTATCAAGGAACTTCTTAACGATCAAAATATCTCATTAATATCTGATGCAGGCACACCTTTGATCTCAGATCCGGGACATAAGATAATAAAAACTCTAGTAGAAAATAAAATTGAGCCAATTTCAATCCCAGGACCTAGCTCTATCATATCTGCTCTAACTCTTACAACTTTTGATATAAGTAATTTTCTATTTTTAGGTTTTCTACCAAAAAATAGAACGAAAATAATTAAGATTCTTACTTCTAAGGTAACCTTAAATGTACCCTTAGTTATCTTATCAAGCTCAAAAGATCTTTTAACATTGCTTAAAATATTAAATGAAGAGTTCGAGAACTCATTTGTCTCTATCTCGAAAGAGTTATCAAAGATTAACGAAGGTACGAGGCGGGGTAAAGCATCTGAAATAGTTAAAATTACAGGAAGTGAGTTCTTCTCAAAAGGTGAATTCGTTATTACTATCAAAGGCAGTAATCAAAAGAAGTCAGAAGAAAGCATCGGAGAAGTCTTAAAACTTCTCAAGTCATTAAGAGAAGAAGGTCTGTCTCTCAAGCAAAGTGTTTCAATAGCTAAAGAACAAACAAAAGTAAGCAAAAAGATTATATATAATCAAGCTCTAAATATTTGGGAACAAGAATAAAGTCTAGAGTTTGTTATTAAATCCAACTTCATTCTCTAGAATTGATGAAACTTTAAGTAGTGATTCTTCATCCAGTCTTTTTGAAGTTAGTTGAGCTCCGATTGGCAGACCTGATGCTGAAAGTGCAAAAGGTATTGAAATAGAAGGTAGTTGAGCTAAATTTGCTGGAATTGTAAGGATATCAGAAAGATACATGCTTAGTGGGTTCCCCTTCTTCTCTCCTAACTTAAATGGCAACTCGGGTGAAGTTGGAGTTAGGATGCAGTCTACATCTTTAAAAGCAGCTGCAAAATCATTCTCCACCATCTTCTTCACTTTTATTGCTTTTAAATAGTAAGCATCATAATAACCTGAAGAGAGTGCGTAAGTACCAAGCATTATTCTTCTTTTAACTTCATCACCAAACCCTTCGGTTCTATTCTTAACATAAAAGTCGTCAAGTGACTGCTTTGGCTCTTTCTGACTAAAGCCATATCTTATACCATCATACCTAGACAAGTTTGAGCTTGCTTCAGATGGTGCAATTATATAATACACCGCAACAGCATACTTGGAATTAGGCAAAGAGACATCTTTTATACTAAAGCCTATTGATTTCAACTTATCAATTAATATATTGAAATTATTTTCAATTTCGGGATCCAGGCCATCTTTTAATAAACCATAAGGAACTCCAATATTAAAATCCCCAGGAGTAAATTTTTTATCTTTCAATGCTCTATAACAATTAGTTGGTGGTAGCTTTAAAGATGTGCTATCTCTATCGTCAAACCCTGAAAGAGCATCAATTAAGATTGCAGAATCTGCGACATTAATAGTTAATGGTCCAGCCTGATCGAGAGAGGAAGCAAAAGCTATCATTCCATACCTACTTATTCTCCCATAAGTAGGCTTTAGGCCTACAACTCCACAAAAAGACGCGGGCTGTCTAATTGAACCCCCTGTGTCAGTACCAATCGAAGCAACAGCCAGCTTCCCTGCGACTGATGCAGCAGAGCCTCCGCTGGAACCACCAGGAACTCTAGAGAAATCCCAGGGATTTAATGTTGGACCAAAATAAGATGTTTCAGTAGAAGAGCCCATGGCAAATTCGTCCATGTTAGTTTTGCCTAAAAGAATAGCTCCTTTCTCTGCCAACCTTGAACTAACCATAGAATCATAATTAGATACATAATTGGAAAGCATTTTTGAGCCACAGGTACATATTTTATCTTTAACTAAGAAGATATCTTTGAGACTGATAGGAATTCCAGACAGTATGTCAGAAGATTTCCCTTCTTTGAAAATCTTGTCGCACTCATGAGCTTTAGCTTTAGCTTCATTCTGATAAACTTCTATAAAAGCATTAATCTCTGCCAATTGTTCTATATTCGTAAGGAAAGTATCTAAAATCTCAGATGGGGTAAAATCTAGGTTTCTAAAACCTTCAGCAATGTTCTCAATTGTAAGCAACTCACTCTTATTCGTCATCAATAACCTTGCTTACTGCAAAAAAATTATTTTCCACATTATTGGAATTTTTAACAACTTCTTCCAGGTTAAGTTTAACTATTTTTGTATCATCCCTAATAGAATATTCTTCAACTACTTCTTCAATTTCAACTTCAGGATCACCAGCACTACCTAAAAGATTTATATATTCTATAATTTCAGAAAAATTCTCCATAAAACTATCAATTTCATCATCTTTAATAGATAGTCTAGACAAGCTGGATATTTTTAAAACTTCTTCTTTTTTAATTTTCATAAAAACTCTAAAATTAATTAATTTTCTTAAGAACAAAATCTAACACATTTTTTTCTAATTTGGTGTTATTGGCCCTATTAATTTCCTGAACACAAGTGGGGCTGGTAATATTAATTTCTGTCAACTTCCCCCCTACAATATCAATTCCAGCAAAATAGATATCGTTCTTAGTTAAAAAACTTCTAATTTCACTACAAATATAGAAATCACTTTTTGTTATTTCTGTAGGTTGAGGAGTTCCGCCAGAGTGAAAATTACATATGAAACTTCCTTCTTTTGCAATTCTTAATATTGCACCTAATGGTTCACCATCCAAAATAATAATCCTCTTGTCACCTTTATCTACCTCTTTTATAAATTCCTGAACGATATAGGTATTTTCTTCTAACTCTAATAATTGAAAATTATCCCCCCTATATCTTTGAATTCCTTCTCCTCCACAAAGATTTAAAGGCTTAATTACAACTCCTTCAGGGAACTTTTCAGCATACTTTTGCAAATCTGACTCTGTTGGGTTTTCCAGTAAAAAAGTATCTGGAATCAAGTGAGGAAAATTCAATGTGCATAGCTTCTCGTTAAAACTTATAAGAGCAGTTGGATTATTGACTATTAGTACATCGTCTTTTATAGCTTCCAGACAAGAGCAGGCTTCAAGATAAATATCATCAACTGGAGGATCTGATCTCATAAATATTACTGAGGCTTTAGTTAACTCGAAATTTTCTATAAACCAATACTCGTCCTCATTCTTCATATTTGCTTCACTCTTTTGTGCCCAGTCAGAATCAACATAAACTCTATCTTTAACAGCTACTCTTTCAAGAATTTCAACTGCATGTGCCCTATCGGCAACTACCACATTTATTTTTTTATCTTTTGAATTGTAAGTAAAATGGATACCTTTATGATCGCAAATAAGAATATCAAAGCCCCTTCTTTGAGCTTCAAGCATAAAGAGATAGCTTGTGTCTTTGTCTGGATTAATTAAATTCTCAGTACTCAGTATAAAAAGTGCTACCGGCTTCATTAAATCATCTCAACGAATTTCTCAAAATATTTTCTAGAGTCATGTGGCCCAGGTGAAGCTTCTGGATGATGTTGGACAGAAAAACACTTATTTTTTATAGATTCTATTCCCTCTACTGTCTTATCGTTAAGGTTGATATGCGTTACAGAAACATCTTTAATTTTTACATTTCTCACTGCGAATCCATGATTCTGGGAAGTAATCTCAACCTTCTTGGTTCCAACTTCCATCACTGGATGATTTCCTCCTCTATGACCAAACTTCAACTTAAAGGTCTCCATACCTAAAGCTAGAGAAAGTAACTGATGACCTAGACAGATTCCAAAGATTGGCTTAAATCCAATTAATTTTTTTATATTACTTATCGCATATAATGCTGCGGCTGGGTCACCAGGTCCATTAGATAGGAGAATACCATCAGGATTCATCTCAATAATCTTTTCTGGCTTTGTGTCGCAGGGACCAACAATTAGATTTAATTTAAATTCTTCATTGAGAATTCTAAGTATGTTGCTCTTGCAACCAAAGTCATAAACAAAAATTTTCTTTTGTTTTTTATCACCCACGATATTATATATATCTTTGCAAGTTGCCTGAAAGGTTAAGTCATTACCTTTCATTACAGGAAATTTGTTAATTTTTTCTTTTAGTATTTGCAAATTCTTTTCTTTAGTAATTATACATTTCTGAGACCCTTCTCCTCTAACAATCCTTACCAGTTGCCTTGTATCTATATTTGAAATTCCAACAACTTTATTTCGTTTTAAATAATCACTTAAATTTTCTTCTGATGTAAAATTGGAAGGATAAGTGCAATTCTCTCTAACTATCATTCCTTTAGCAAAGCATTGAGAAGACTCGTTATCAAAATTGTTAATTCCATAGTTGCCGATATGTGGATACGTCATTAGAACAATTTGAGAATGATAAGAAGGATCAGTTAATATCTCTTGATAGCCTGTCATTGAAGTGTTAAAAACAATCTCTCCTAATGCTTCACCGCTGAAACCAAAAGATTTACCTTCGAACACTTTTCCGTTTTCTAAGTATAAAATACAATCATTGTCCATTAAAATACTGAAAATACTTCCTTTAATAGTTTTTGTCAATTAGAATAAATAATGAGACACAATGAGGCTTCAATCAATAAGGAATCTATTACTGAATATTAGCAATGACTTTTTCTATAAAGGCTTCTACCCTTCTGGAGATTTAAAATCATATCAACTCAAATACTGGTTATGCTTTATTGTTAATATATATTTCAAGTTATACCATAGAGTTAAAGTTGTAAACCCAGAGAATATTCCAAAAAGCGGTGGCGGGGTTATTGCCTCAAATCATTTATCGCATCTAGATGGCATAATAATTAACTCTATAACAGCATTTCACACTAGAAGAAAGATAAACTTCCTAGCTGCAGAGGATGTATATAATAAGAACTTCCTTTTTAGATTTTTATGTGATCTTGGCAACTGTATTCCAGTGAAGAGAGCTACCAGTGACAGAGTCGCACTACTTAAAGTAATCAAGCTACTTAAAAAGGGGAATCTTTGTGGGCTATTCCCTGAAGGACAGAGGTCCAGAGATGGGAAAATGGCAGAAGCTAAACTCGGAGTTGCGATAATGGCACTTAAATCAGGATCTCCAATTATACCCCTTGCGATCAAAGGAACTTATGAGGCATTCCCTAGAAAAACAAAATTCCCCAAACCTGCCAAAGTTAGCTTAAAGTTCGGTGAAGCTCTTTCCTATGATATTGAAAAAAAGCCTTCTAAAGAAAGAATAAACTTCGTTAGAGATGAGATAATGAACAATATCCAGAAACTTTACGATGAACTTAACTAAGATTAAACCTCTTCCTTATTATGTCTCCCACTACAGTTGGGTTACCTTTACCTTTTGTTTCTCTCATTACTTGACCCATAAAGAAGCTTAATAATTTCAACTCCCCATCAAGAAGTCTCTTCTTCTCATCAGGATTATTTTCAAGAACCTTATCAATGACCTCATTTAACAAGTCCTCAGAGCTTTCCTGCTTTAAGTCCAAGGAATCAATTAGTACATCGACATCTTCATTGGAAACTACTAGATTTTCCAACAATTCTTTACCAGAATTATTATTAATCTTTCCTTCTTTTACCGCTTGTAGAAATTTTGCGAAATTTTCCTCCTTAAGATTAAAGGTATCTAAGCCAATATACTTAATAATTTCAGTAATAATCCACTTGGAAGTTATCATAGGATCTTTAATAAAATCTAATGTCTTGTCAAAAAATTTGGCAAGAGACTTGTTCGACAGCAGAACTTCGGAATCATCCTTGGATAATTTATATTGATTAATATAAATATTCATTTTCTCATTATAAGATTCTAAGGATGAGCTTTTTAGTGCGTCAATTCTTTCCTGAGTTAAAATCAAAGGTTTTAAATCTGGGTCTGGGAAATATCTATAATCATGAGCATCTTCTTTGGACCTCATAGAAAATGTCTTATTAGAACTAGAGTTGTAAAGTCTTGTTTCTTGAACTACATTTTCACCATTAGTTAGAAGCTTAGTTTGCCTTAAAATCTCATAATCTATAGCCTTCTTGACGAACTTAAAAGAATTTATATTTTTAATTTCAGCTTTAACTCCTAATTCCACATCTCCGATTTTTCTAATTGATATATTTGCATCACAACGAAAATTTCCCTCCTCCATGTTACAATCTGAAACTCCCGCATATATTAAGATATTCCTTAATTTTTTTAAATAGCTCACTGCTTCATCAGCAGAAGAAAGATCAGGCTCAGAGACAATCTCTATCAGTGGGACACCAGCTCTATTTAAATCAACCATAGAGGAACTATCCGAGATATCATGAATCAACTTTCCAGCATCTTCCTCCATGTGAATCCTATTAATTCTTATACTCTTATCTATTCCTTTAGAATCAGGAATTACCAGAGTCCCATTTGAAGCCAATGGCTCATCATATTGACTAATCTGATACCCTTTAGGTAAGTCAGGATAAAAATAATGCTTTCTGGCAAAAGTTGACCTAACATTAATATGACAATCTGTTGACAAACTCGCAAGAATCGCCAAATCAACTGCCTTATCGTTTAGAACTGGCAAGGCTCCAGGTAGACCTAAGTCTACTACTGAAACATTACGATTGGGGTCCTCTCCAAAATCATTATTTGATGAGGAAAACAACTTTGTTTTAGTCTTAAGTTGCGAGTGAACCTCAAGTCCAATTACTGCTTCAAATTTCATAAGAACTCCTTACGTAAGAATTATCTAATATATTACAAAGTAATCAATAATATTATTTGATAATTTTACCGGTTTTTGAATACCAAAGAATTAAATCCAAAGACGAAAGACTTAAATTGTGTCTTAACGCAATTACTTTGAGAATATTCTCAATTTCAATGTAAGTCTGCTCGTTTAGAACAGAGACCTTCTTACTTATTAATCCGGAATCTTTCAATAAATTTATTATGTGTTTGTCTAAGATTGCGTAATCATCAAAACCTATATTCCTAAGAAAATGACTTGCGGCTTTCATTCCAACTCCTTGAATACCTGGATTAGATGAAAAAAACCTCCTCCTATTATAATGACTAGAGTTATCTTTAAAAATCTTCGCAAATTCATTTTTGTGAAAATTCTCAAGATACTCTCTTGTGTTAAATATATACTTTCCCCTTAAATTATAGAATCTGTAGCAACTCTTGAGCCTTACTACAATCTGATCTAAACTTTCAACGAAAACGCAATTATCTAATTTTAGAGCATTCACTGTCTTTAAAGCTAATTCAGCACTAGTGCCTGCCGCTAATATAACAAATACAAGCTCAAGAAAAGTATCCTTATAACTATTTATATTTACTGAAGAAAACAAGTCCATCTTTTCTGCAATTTCGATTTTTTTTTCTTGAAGGACTTTTTCTATTACTAAGTCTATATCTACTTTATTCATCTGATTTAATAATCTTAAGCGACTGTCCAACCTCAATCTTGTTGGACACTAGGTTGTTAACTCTCTTTAAGTCTTTTTTTGTTATATTAAACTTTTCGGCAATCAGACCTAGGGAGTCTCCCTTCTTAACTAAGTACACAAAAGACCCCGAGTCTTTTGAATTATCATTTCTAAAAATCTTTTTATAAACCAATATTTCTTGACCAGCATATATAGTAGTCGACTTCATATTGTTCAGCTTAAGTATCTCCTTGACTGAATTAGAATAAATTTCACCAATTGACCCCAAAGTGTCTCCCTTTTTAACTTGATACTTGGAGATAACTTTAGATTCAGGGCTTGAAGCTAACTTGGCATATACTGTCTCCTTTAGCCCAATAGGTACATATATTGAATAAGGACCATCTGGAGGGGTAACATCCCTTAACAATGAAGAATTAATTTCTTTTAATAAGGTAAAGTCAATGTCGGAGATTTTAGAGATGTATTCCAATGAAGTCTGTGGAGGTAGCTTTACTTTTTCCATTTTCATTCTTGGCTTTATCTTCTTATTGCTAAATCCAAACTTATCCATATTTTTAGAAATATAAATAACAGCAAGAATTTGAGGAACATACTCCTTGGTTTGTTTAGGGAAGGTGTGCTGTGATAGGTACCAAAAATCTCTTGATTTATGTTCCTTAATAGCTCTTTTAACTGTTAGGTCTCCAGAATTATAGCCAGCCATTGCCAGTTCCCATGAACCGAATTTTCCTTTCAGGCTTCTTAAATATTTTGCAGCCGCATAAGTAGACTTCACAAAGTCTCTTCTTTCATCAACCCACTTGTCTACCCGTAAGTCAAAGATACGACCAGTACTAGGCATAAATTGCCAAAGCCCTACTGCTCCAGCTTTTGAGGAAATATTTACCTGAAATCCACTTTCAATCATTGATAGATAGATAAGATCTTCTGGTATATCGTATTCCTTAAATATGGAATATATTACATCTTTAAAATACCCCTGCCTTCTATAGGCCATTTTAAAAAAAACTCTTCCTTTCTCATTTTTTGAAAAATAATTAATGTACTTATTTACCTTACTATTTTTAAATTTTGAATTATTAATTGATGAGACCGTAGCTATACTATTGTTAAAGTTATAATTTTCTGATAAAGCAGTGCCTGAGCAAAGCAAGAAAAATATTAACACTAAATAAAGAAATCTCATTACTTAAACAACTTCTTAATTGATCTTGCAGCTTGTTGAATTCTTTGTTCGTTCTCTATTAATGCGAACCTTACATACTCGTCACCACTTTTACCAAAACCAATACCAGGAGAAACTGCCACCCTACACTCTTTTATCAATTTCTTTGAAAACTCCAAAGATCCCAATTCCAAAAATCTATCGGGAATTTTTGCCCAAACAAACATTGTCGCCTTTGGTGGTTCAATTTCCCATCCTATTTTGCCCAATCCATCTATAAGCCTATTCCGCCTTACTTTATAGTTTTCTGCTATCTCATGAACGCAGTCTTGAGTACCGTTAAGTGCAGTAATTGCAGAAATCTGAATTGGCTGAAAGATTCCATAATCAAGATAGCTTTTAACTCTTTTTAATGCCGAAATTACTTCGCTATTGCCACACATAAATCCTACTCGCCATCCTGCCATATTATAGCTCTTGGAAAGTGAAAACGATTCAACCCCAACATCCATTGATCCAGTCGCCTGAAGAAAACTTGGAGCCTTGTAACCGTCAAAGCAGATATCAGCGTAAGCAAAATCATGAATAACGATTACAGAGTATTTCTTTGCAAGTGCTACAACTTTTTCAAAGAAGTCTAGCTCAACAGTCTGGGTAGTTGGGTTACTGGGGAACGAGATGATTAAAGCTTTTGGTTTAGGGTTTGAGTTTAAACCTTTTTCAATATTTTCTAATAATTTTAGATCATCAATGGAATTATATTCTTTAATGTTACCCCTTGCTATTAAAACTGAAAAACTGTGAATAGGATAACAAGGATCCGGAACCAATACTGTCTCTCCAGGTGCAAGCAGTGAAATCATAAGATGAGACAAACCTTCTTTGGAACCTATAGTTACAATTGATTCAGTTTCTGGATCAATATCAACATCATAGTTTCTCTTGTACCAATTACTTATCGCTAATCTCAGCTTGGGTAATCCCGCAGAAACAGAGTACCTATGATTTCGCCCTTGAACTGAAGATTCTAATAACTTTTCAATTATATGCCTTGGAGTTGGTTGATCCGGATTTCCCATCCCAAAATCAATAATATCTTCACCTCTACTTCTTGCTTGAGACTTAAGTTCATTTACAGAAGAAAATACATACTGTGGCAATTTAGATAAGAGAGAGAAGTTTTCACTATTAATAGACATCTTTTTTAAATATAATAATGCTATATATAAAATTGTAAATGATTAAGGAAGGATATTGAGAAAAACAGTTCAAGACTTACAGTCAATGAAGGCCAACAAGGAACCCATTGTTGCACTCACTGCTTACGATTTTCAAACTGCATCAATAATAGATAGCTCCTGCGACTTCATTCTTGTAGGAGACTCCCTTGGAAATGTTTTCCAGGGAGAAGAAACAACTTTAGGCGTAACTGTTGAAGACATGGTCTATCATGGAGCTTCGGTCTCTAAAGGAGTTAGCAATGCTCATCTATGCATTGATATGCCTTTTATGTCTTATCAAGCATCCACAGAAGAAGCGTTAAAAAATGCTGGACATATAATTAAAGCTACAAAAGCTCAGTCTGTTAAAATGGAAATAAGTTTCGATTCACTCATAACTATTCAAAAATTAGCAAATGCGGGAATTCCAGTGGTTGCTCATGTAGGACTTTGCCCTCAGTCTTTCAATATCTATGGAGGTTACAAAAAACAAGGCAAGAATAAGTCAGACCAAGATTATATTCTCTCTCTTTCGAAAGAAGCTGAACAACATGGTGCTTCGCTAATTGTGATTGAGGGAGTTCCTGAGAATTTAGCATCAAAGATTACGAAGATGTTAAATATACCTACGATAGGAATAGGAGCGGGAAAAAAATGTGACGGACAAATACTAGTCACTGAAGATATGCTTGGAATAACTCCTCCGCCTTATCCTTCGTTTGTAAAAAACTATTCTAATATGAGAGCTCTAATTAAGAAGTCTGCTAATGCCTATAGAAATGAGGTCAAAAAAAATAAATTCCCTTAAAGTAATTACTTCTTTAAAAGAAATGCAGAAAATTTGTCTGAATCTGAGAAAGACGGATAGCAAGAAAATCTCGCTAATTCCAACAATGGGAGCACTCCATGACGGCCACTTAGGATTAATTAAAAAAGCAAAGAAAAAAAAGTCTACAATAATAGTAACCATATTTGTAAACCCCAAACAATTCAATGATAAAAAAGATTTGGTTAAATACCCAAAAACATTTGTACAAGACTTAGATAAATTAGAAAGAATGGACGTTGACTATCTGTTTGCTCCAAGAACAAAGGATATATATCCTGATGATTTTCAAACAAAGGTAGTAGTTAAGAATCTGAAAAATCACCTTTGCGGTTTGTCTCGAGATGGACATTTTGACGGCGTGACTTCCGTAGTTCTAAAAATCTTCAATATAACACTACCTGATTATGCTTTTTTTGGTGAAAAAGATCTGCAGCAGCTAATAATAATACGGCAGATGACAAAAGACCTTAACCTTCCTATTCAGATTATCTCCCATCCAATAGTAAGAGAGAAAGACGGTCTAGCTATGAGCTCTAGAAATATTAGGTTAAGTAAGAAAGAAAGAACTATTGCTCCATTTATATACAGAGGACTAGTGGAGGCTAAAAAAGAGTTCAAGAAAAACAACAACAGGTCCGCATCACAAGTAACTAAAGATTTAAGGCAATACTTACTAAAGAATAATATAAATAAGATAGAATATATTAAAATTATTGACTCATCTGATATCAGTTACCCTAAAAGGCCTTCTTTAAAAAATTATATAGTTATAGCAGTTCAAATTGGATCAATAAGATTAATAGACAATCTAAAATTATAATTTAAAATACTTGTTGTGAATCTTACAATGCTTAAGTCAAAAATTCATCGAGCTACTGTTACAGAAGCTAACCTTTACTATGAAGGTAGTATAACTATTGATAAGTCTTTAATGGAGGCAGCAAACATCCTTGCTTATGAGCAAGTACATATTTTTAATTTAACAAATGCAGAAAGATTCTTAACCTATGTTATTGAAGGAGAACGAGATTCCGGCGTAATATGCACAAATGGAGCGGCAGCTCACTGTGCCAGAAAAGGGGATACATTGATAATTGTTTCGTTTGCTCAAATGGAACCCAAAGAAGCTTTGTCTCATAAGCCTGAACTAGTTTATGTGAATACCAAGAATGTCCAAGTTGGAGCTGAATTAATTGATGGAAAACTTGTAAAACTTCTTGGCTAAGAAATTAACTAATTTACTTAAATTAAAATAGAAAATTAAGTGGAGTAGTATAAGATATTCAAATTATTGCGTTTTTTTCTCTATTTTGTTGACTTAATTTTCTATAAAAGTTATAAATAGTTCAATTCAAGAAAAAGGAAAAAAATGAAAGCAATCATTCTAGCTGCCGGTAAAGGACAGAGACTACAACCTTTTACTGATCAAATACCCAAATGTCTTCTGACTCTTGATAGTCAAACTATACTTGAACATCAAATTAATCATCTAAAGTCATGCGATGTTGACGAAGTTAACGTTGTAGTGGGTTTTGCTAGCAATAAGGTTGAGGAGTTCCTAGGTAACTATGATTCACTAGGAATAAAAATTAATACAATATATAACCCTTTTTGGGAAACAACCAATAGCCTTTTTTCTCTTTGGGCAGCAAGGTTTCAACTTAATTCTGATGTTGTCCTGCTTAATGGGGATGACGTATTTGAACTGAAAGTTCTGAATCAAATCTTATCAAACAAAGATGATATTTGCATACCATACAAAGTTAAAGAAGAGTACGTTGCTGAAGATATGAAAATTAAGATTAAAGATGGGTACCTTTCTGCAATAGGAAAAAATATTAAAGATGCATCTGGTGAATCAGTGGGAGTAAGAGTATTTAGGAACGAAGGTGTGGAAATTTTAAAAAGATCACTTGAAAAAGAGATAAGAACAGAGAACTTTAATCTTAAGTGGTATGCCTCAAGTATAGACAGGATACTCCAACGTGGGCATAAAATTAAAACTTTAAATATTAACAACTTATATTGGCATGATGTTGATTACCCAAACGATTTAGACAATGCTAAATTAAATATAAATCTCATATCATCAAAGAAAAAGGCTTCCAAACTTAAAATAGTATAGAAATAACATGCTACCAGTTATTTTATCAAATGGGCTAGGAATAGATTCAGAAGAACTAGAGCTCTTTATAGATGAAAAAATAGCAGACTTAACCCTAGCTGAAAGAATACTTTTAATTCTAGCATCTGAGGGATTCGACGAGGCCTTCTTAGTGGCCGATATTCCAAAGATAAGTTTTAATCGTCTTAATAAGAAATTTCCTGAATTTAAGATACATCAATCAAACAGCTTAACTAAAATTCCTCGAGAAACTGACATATTGATTCTTCAGAATAATGTTGTTATCAATAAGAAGCAATTCCAGTCAACATTGAAGAGTATTAGTAATACTCAAGAATCTGTAGTAATTGGTCAATTAAAAAACTGTGGAATAATTTTCATGAAAGGGTCACCTTCTGATAATCTAGATTTTCAAAGAAAGACTATAAAGGATCTATGTGCCGACTTTAAAAGAATTATTCCTGAGGACCTTCCGATAAAGCTAGAAGTAGATCAAGTTAGGTCCAACGTTGGCAGAGATTTTCTTTTTGATCATATAAGTAAAAACGTAAGTGGCTGGTTTTCTAAAAGAATTAATAGTAAAATCTCAATTCCGATAAGTAAGTTACTTATAAAGACATCTATTCATCCCAATCTCATAACTTTTATCGTAGGGCTAATTGGTATATCTTGTGGAATCTTTTATGCGTTAAAGATGCCTTTGATTGGGGCTCTAATACTTCAAGCTGCAACCATACTAGACAGATGTGATGGAGAGGTTGCCAGAATTAAATTAAGAGAATCTAAATTTGGTCAATGGTTCGATACAGCTCTAGATCAAATTTCATACTTCTCTATGTTTCTCGGTATAAGCATCTGCATGAATAACCCTAAGTTCTTCTCTTTTACTAGTAACGAGATAATATTCAAACAACTCTCGATATTAAACATACTCTTATACTTAATATTCTTGACTACAATATTGTTTTTTATGCTTAGAAGGACACAAAACGGCAGTCTAGCTTACTATCCCAGTGAGGTAGATAAAATAGTCCCGATAAAAAGTAGATCATTTGGTTACAGAATAATGACAAAGTTCAGATTCCTATTGAAACGTGAGTTCTTTTCACCTGGGATGATTATAGTTGCCCTGATGGGATACGAAGTCGCAACAGTTCTAGCATCAGTCCTGCTAGTTGGTGGCCTTCTTCATCAAGTATCTGATTTCATAGAAGTACGAAAGAAAATTGATATTACTTATTAAGCTTAACGATACATATTATTACCAATAAGAAAATCAAGGACCAAGAGGTGAGTAAAAAGATTAGAGCTTCTAAGTTCATTTTTTATAAACCTTCCCATAAACTAATATTACTAAAACACAGAAAATTCCAACCAGAAGACCCTTAGATAGATATGACCACAAGCTATTTTTAAAGATTATTGAGTTGGCACTAGTAACATCTTGAACTAGCCATGAACAAAACAAAATAATCAGCAATATTGGTAAATACCATGTAAAAATTTTATTAAAAAATTTCGGGATTCTAATTAGACCACCACGGTTCACTTCTCCAACTGGATTCTCTGGAGCTATATAAAAAATAAATATAATTATTTCAATCAAAGCTAAGACTATAAGTAACACTGTCCCCGCCCAAAAATCAAACTCATCTAAAAATTCTGGCAGAAAAATTACAAATTGCGCTAAAAAGAATATTGCAGATAGGACAATAAGTGTAGCTTTTTTTTGGGTGAAATTAAATTCTTCTACAACAAAAGTTACTACGGGCAGAAGTATTCCTATAGAAGAGGTTAAGCCTGCGATAAAAAGCAAAAAGAACCAAAGGAAACCAAGTAGGTATCCATAAGAAATACCATCAAAAATAACCGGCATTGCTATGAAACCAATTGTAAATGCACCTGATTGTGCAATTAATACAGCGCCAGATATACCTAAAAATGCAACCGCTGCAGGTATAACTATAGACCCACCAAATACCACCTCCACCAATTCATTGATAGAAGCAGATGTAAGTCCTGATAGCGCTATATCCTGATCTTTCTTGATAAAAGATGCATAGGTAACAATTGCACCAAAACCTAAGCTGAGAGTAAAGAAGACTTGTCCTGCGGCTGCTATCCAAACCCTTGGGCTTGAAAGATAAGACAAGTCAGGGGTCCATAGAAAATTTAGTCCTTCAATCGAACTTGATACAGATGTTTTAATAGTAAAAGTATAGACAACAAGAAAGATACTCATGACAAAGAGAGTTGGCATTGCTACTTTTACGAATCTCTCAATACCTTTAACTATCCCCTTAGATAAAATCTTATAATTAATATATATAGTTACTAGAAAACATAAATAAGCGTAAAAAGAAGGAGTCATAAATTCAGATGTATCATTTACTCCAATATATTCTTTAAAATTTAGAGAATAGAAGGCCATTTGGCTCGTTGGATCATCTAGATTTGATTGAAGATTCCCCAATAGTGAATTTATTGAATATCCTAGAGTCCAGGACTCTATATATATATAGTAAATAGAAATCACAAAAGGAATCCATATCCCAAGCAATGAGAAGATTTGGACTGAACTTCTTACATTAAGTTTATTCGAAATACCAAAAGTCGTTCCCTTGCCTATGGTTCCTCCATACCTACCTATCCCCCACTCTATCCACATTAAGGGAATACCAATCACAAGAAAACAAATAATATAAGGAAGCAAAAAAGCTCCTCCTCCATTTTCCGCTGCTTGAACTGGAAATCTTAAAAAATTCCCCAAGCCAACTGCGTTTCCTGCCATAGCAAGTATCAAACCATATCTAGTTAACCAAAAGTCTCTGCCTTGTTTCACTTGTATCTAAATGACCTCGAATAATAAATTTTAATTTATTCTTACATATAAAATAACCTTAAATTAATAATCTTGACAAATTATTTAATGAGCTTATCTTATAAATCTTAGAGTTTCACTATGGCATTAAATAAAAATTCAAAAATAGCTAAGAAGTCTAGTCTTGCAAAAAAGAACAAAGCAACTCCGCTTAAAGAACTGAAACTAGCACCAAAACCTAAGAAGATCTTGGCATCAAAAGTAAAACATAAACTCCCTGTTAAATTTAAAAACGAAATTAGAAAAATTTTGACAGGAAAAAAAGATGAGATACTTAAAGATATTTCAAAGATAGTTAAGACAGAATCTAATCAACTGAAGCATGATGTCGGCGACTTCTATGATAATGCTTCAAATGATAGAGAAAGAGATTTGTCATTATCGTTGAATCAACGTGACAGGCAGAAGTTAACAATGATTCAAGATGCTTTGAAGAAAATTGAAGCTGGGTCTTATGGTGTCTGCCCATTATGTAAGGATCCAATAGATGAAAAGAGACTTAAAGTCATGCCTTTTACTAGATATTGCCTATCCTGTATGGAAGAAGAAGAATTTAATACTAACAATCTTTAAATCTTAGAATCTTAGTTTTGTTAGGTTTATAAATAATACCTTTCTCTGTAATCAATCCACTAATTAAGCTATTCGGAGTGACATCAAAGGCAGGATTAGAAACTTTCTTTGCACCAGAAACGAGAATACCTTTAATTTTTATTACTTCTTCAGGGGACCTTTCTTCTATTTTAATCATTTCCCCGTTCTTACACGAGAAATCAAAGGTGGAAATTGGAGCTGCAACGTAAAAGGGTATTTTGTGGTACTTGCATGCAATAGCCAATTGATAGGTTCCAATTTTGTTCGCAGTATCGCCATTTAAAGCTATTCTGTCTGCTCCTACTATTACTATATCGATACCTTCTACTTTAATAATATGTGAAGCCATGGAGTCAGTTATCAATGTGCAATCTATATTATTTTGTTCACACTCCCAAATGGTTAACCTAGATCCTTGAAGTAAAGGTCTTGTCTCTGTTACAAAAACTTGAACACCTCTAAATCTCTTACTAGCCATCTTGATAACACCAAGAGCCGTTCCAGGACCTGTCGTGGCCAAAGCTCCAGTATTGCAATGGGTTAATACTTTATAGTTTCTAGAAAAGAGTCTCGCTCCAAATTTCGAAATTAAAGAAGAAACCTTTTTCTCTTCTTTAAAGATTTTGTTAGCTTCTAAGTAAAAGACCCTAGAGAGCTGATCTGAATTAAGTTCTCTATTTAAAGACAAGATATTTTTAAATCTTTTTATTGACCACGTTAAGTTTACTGCGGTTGGTCTAGCAGAAGCTATACTTTCTAATCTTGTGTTAATGATTTTGAATAAATCACTTACAGGTCTTTTACTCAGATCTTTAACAGCCAGATATGAAGCAAAGGCTCCTGCAACACCTATAGCTGGTGCTCCTCTTATACTTAGCTTTTTTATTAACTTAATAATAGTTTTATAATTTTTAGCTTCCACATATTCGACCTTAAATGGTAGTTTGGTTTGATCCAGAACGAAAACACTATTGGTCTTTGAAAAGTAAATTATATCTTTCATATTTTCTTAAGTACCATCGTTATCCAATTATTATCATGAATCATAGAAATTATGCAAAATTTTGTCTCAATCAGCAAGACATTTAGATTCTTAATGCTATCAAATAAAAATCCCGAGACTAAAAACAATGAATTATTATTTAATCTCTGCGAAATCTCATAGAATTTATTTAATAAATACTCAATCGATATATTTGCGATTATTAAATCAAAACACCCCTCTATAGATTCAAACTCGTTTAACTCAAACCTAATGTTTACATCTGTTGAATTCAGTTCTAAATTCTTACAGGCCTGGTCTATTGCATTAACATCAATGTCTAATCCAACGACCTCACATTGAAAAACCTTTGAAGAAAAAATACTCAGAATCCCCGAACCTGTTCCTATGTCAAGGACAGAGTTAATTCTGAAGTCTAATCTACTATTAATTCTATTTAAGAGTTCTAGACATGAGCGCGTAGTCTCATGATGCCCTGTACCAAAGGCTAGGGAGGGATTTATTATTATCTCATTCTTTTTATTTTCTGAATGCCAAGGAGGAACAACTACAAACTGTGAGCCAACATCAACTGGAGATAAAAACTTTATCCAATTATCAGATCCAGTTTTATCAAAAATCTTTATTTCTGAAGATTCAACTAAAGAGAATATTGGATTAGACTCAGATATTTGAGCACTGGAACAGAAAGAAATAAAATCCTCTAGATCGTTCTTTTTATTAAAAATTACTTCAACCTTAAAAATATCATCTTCTTCATATTGAGTAAAAACACAATCGAATGATTCGTAAAAGACAATAAAGTATCTTTCGTTAATTTCTTTTTCTGAAAATAAATCGATATAATACATTAAATCTTAAGTTTACTATAGCTCTTCAAGGTTATCTATAAACTCTGAAGCTGGGAACTTTTTCTTGTAATAGTTTAGAAGTGTAGCCTTGTCTGCGTCTTCCATAGTTTTAATCTTTGATAGAATAATCAAGAATTGAGCTTCAGCACTATTTCTAACCATATTTGGGATCAATTCTTCAGTATTTTGAAGTCTCCCTAAAGCTGATTCAAACTCTTTCTTTTTTATATAATAGTTCGCAACATATATGCCTCTTTTTAAAATATACCTTTTTGCTTTTACATAGATCTTCTCCGTATCTTGCATATATTCTGTACTTCTATACACAGGAGACAAAGACTCATATATAGATAAAATCTGCTTCGCTGGATCTACATTTTTATCTTTATCAGAAATCAGAAAAGAATAAGCTTTAATAATTTTAAATTGAGCATAATTAATCTTCGGATGGTTAATTTGATTTTTAATAAATTCTTCATATTCGCCAATAGCATAGCCATATCTTTCTCTCTTAAAAGCAACATCGGCACTTAATAAATAAGCTTCTCTTGTATAAGATGAATATGGAAATCTAATCTGAAGAGTTGTAATCATATCTTCAAGAAGATCAAAGTCAGTATGATTAAGAACTACATATTTCTTTTCTTTATTTATTTCTTTTACTATTAGATTGTATAGCTCTTGGTCAGAGCCTGTTAAAAAATCTGTCTTACTGGAGCACGAAATCACAATAACCGCGATAAAAAAAACTTTTAATAATCGAATCAACATAGTGCTATAATATTTGCGAGTAATTTTAATGTCAAGGACTGAAGAATGAGTAGCTTTATGGATTATACAGAAATTCAAATTGTCTCTGGTAACGGAGGTAATGGATTGGCGTCTTTTAGACGAGAGAAATTCATACCTTTTGGTGGTCCAGATGGTGGGAATGGAGGGAACGGAGGAGATATAGTCTTTATTGGTAACACGAACCTGAACTCACTAAGGGATTTCAGGAACAAGAGAATATTTAAGGCTAAGAATGGTACGAATGGTGGTTCGAATAAAAAAAATGGTAAAAATGGTGAGGACTTAGAAGTATTTGTACCTCTGGGAACTGAAATTTATGATATCGAGACAAATATTAAACTAGCCGATATAACAATAGAGAATAGAAAAGTAGTAATTATCAATGGCGGTAAGGGTGGCTTAGGAAATACATTTTTTAAATCTTCCACGAATAGATCTCCAACAAAATCTAAAGATGGCAAAAAAGGTGAGAAATTAAAAATTGCCTTAAATCTTAAGACCATTTCAGATATGAGCTTGATCGGTTTTCCAAATGTTGGAAAGTCTTCAATCATAAAAAAAATTACAAATTCTAAAGCTGAGGTAGGCAATTATGAATTTACAACACTGAACCCAAACATTGGAGTACTAAAAGGAGATCTCAATGATTACTTAATTGCTGACATACCTGGACTAATTGAAGGGTCTTCAACTGGAAAAGGTCTAGGGCATAAATTTTTAAAGCATATAGAGAGAACAAAAATCTTAATCGAAGTATTAGATTTATCTTGTAATAGCTTAAGTGAGCTAGAGAATCAGCACTCAACTCTTATGAAAGAACTAAATGATTACAACACAAGTCTCATGCCAAGAATTAAGCTAATAGTTCTAAATAAAATAGATTTATGTCTCTTTACTGAAGAGGTTGACAAGTTTGATCCCATAAAAGGATGCAAGAGAATCTCAATAAGTTGTATCAATGAGCATGGATTAGAGTTACTAAAAGAATCCATAGAAGAGTTTAAGCTTTAAGTAATTCTTTTATAAATTCTTCTCTATCATTAGATTTCATTACACTTTCACCGATTAGAAAATTAGATATTCCGATTTGCTTTAGTGCGAGTATATCTTTATTACTTTTTATCCCACTTTCGCTCACCAAAACCCCATTGTCAGGGATTTTGTCTTTAAGATTAATAACATTATCATTGGATACGCTAAAAGTATTAAGATCTCTATTGTTGATTCCAAATATTTTCACACCTGCTTCAATTCCTTTATTCAAATCCTCCTCATTGTATGCTTCGTATAGAACATCAAGACCGTAATCTGATGCTAAATTGAACAAGAGTTTGAGCTGGGTCAAAGAAAGAATTCTTCCGATCAGCAAGATTGCATCTGCTTCATAAAACCTGCTCTGTATGACCTGATACTCGTCTATAATAAAGTCTTTTCTCAATAGAGGTAAGGACGTAACTGTTCTTACAGAAGGAAGATAATCCAGTTTTCCCTTAAAGAAAGTCTCATCAGTTAGAATTGAAATAGCAGATGCCCCTCCAGCCTCATACTCCATGGCTATCTTTAAAGGCTGGAAATCTTCTAAGATAATACCTCTTGATGGAGAAGCCTTCTTTATTTCAGCAATTATATTGATAACGCTATTATTCAGAAAACAAGCCTGAAAATCTCTCTTAAGATATTTTTTATTTTTAATTCCAGACAACAGGTCTTCAACGGGAAAACTTTTTTTTTGCAGCGAAACTTCTTTTCTTTTATTAATTACTATTTCATCTAATATGTTCATTTATTCAGATAGTATCCTTAAAAAATTAGAATAGACTTCACCAGAAATTAGTTTGGATTCGATTTCCGCAAAAGCTTTTTGAAGTGAATCACAATGACCTGAAACATAAAGACCAGCGCCAGCATTTAATATGCATATATCTCTTCTCGAGTCATCTATCTTACCTTTGAGTATTCCTTCTGCAATTATTTTAGATTCCTCAGTAGAGTCTATTACTAAAGAAGTAATTGTTGATAAATTGAATCCATATTCTTCGGGATCAAAAGTATATTCGAGTATCTCGTTGCCTTTAATCTCTGCAATATAAGATTTGCTACAAATTGAAATTTCATCCATACCATCAAATCCGTGAACAACCATTGCCCTATCTATCCCTTGCTTAACCAAAACCGTTGCCATTATTTTTACAAGCTCTCTATCATAAACACCCATGACTTGAGCCTTAGGCCTCAAAGGATTAACTAAAGGGCCAAGAATATTAAAGATAGTCCTCATCTTTAAATCTCTTCTAACATGTGCGACATTTTTCATTGATTTATGGAAATTTGGAGCGTACAAAAAAGAAAAATTATTCTTCTTAATAGAATCAATTGAACTTTGTAATGAACCATCAAGACTTATACCTAAGGTCTCTATTAAGTCTGCGCTACCGACCTTACTAGAGACAGACCTGTTACCATGCTTTGCAATTTTAACACCTAGTGAGGCCAATATTAAAGAGCTAATAGTTGAGACATTTAATGTCGACTTTGAATCTCCTCCAGTCCCACACAAATCTAGTAAATCTATATCATGAGAACAATTGTCGTCTAGATTTTTCAATAAAACGCTTGATGCAAAGAAGATCTCATCTGCAGAAGGTTTCTTTATTTTAAGAGCAGTCAAAAAAGAAGCTGTTTGAGCATCGCTCAGTTCTCCATTCATCATTGACGAGAAAAAGAAGGTGACCTCTTCTTCTGTCAAATCAAATCCCTCAGAAATCTTCTCGAGAATGGATGTGATCATTGTAAGGCTCTTTTAGAAATAGTATCAAGAATTCCGTTTATAAACCCACAAGATTCATCCGAACTATATTTCAAAGCAAGAACGATTGCTTCCTTAATACTTACAGGAACCGGTATCCCTTTAGAAAATAAAATTTCAAACACCGCTATCCTTAGGATGTTCAAATCTACGGAATTAATCCTATCAAACCTCCAATTCTTTATACTTTGGTCAATTTGATCATCAATTGGTTTGATATTTTTAACACATCCTTGGATTATTTCATCAGTTTTATTCTTTATAACATTCTTTGTAACTACTTTTTTTGAATTAGAAAAGATATCTCTTAAAAGTTTATAAAATTCTGCGTCATGATTTGCAATCCTTTCATTTAGATTATATGTCTTCAAAAAAACTTTAAATTTCTCAATATTACTTACTCCACTAGCTAGAGTATTAAATTTAGCTTTATTAATTATTCTAAGAAAAATTTTATTATTACTTAAAGCAGCCGAACCTACGACTATCATGTCTTGATCTTTAATCTTCATCACCTTAAGCATGTAATAATTATTAACAGGATTAGTTTCCCAGAAATTCGTTACATTCAAGTTGAAATCGTCAACATCAAAAGAAAAGTCTGAAGATTTAACATCTAAACTGTACATAAACCTTAAAGATAACTCTCGTGCTCTTCTATCTATCCAGTATCTCATTGTTATAATTCCCTTTTTAATTTAATCAAACTAACCAAACTCTTAGCCGCTTCTATGGCCCTATCTTTAGGTCCACCATCTGATCTCTCTATTGCCTGCTGTTCATTTTTAACTGTTAAAATTGCTGAAGTTATAGGAGTATCATGATCAATACTTATCTGAATCAGCTTATCAAAAATGGCATTAGAAAGAACCTCAAAGTGAGTTGTTTCTCCCTCGATTATACATCCTAATGCTACCACACCATTTGGACTATACTTCTTACAAACTGTATTAATAAGATAAGGCAACTCTAAAGAACCTAAGCATTCTATTATTTTCAACTGATTTCCTTCTATTCCTAGTTCACGTAGAAGAACTTCCTTAGCATTGCACAACTGTTTCCCTGATATTTTTTTATAAAAAGTACTGATAACAACATAGATTACCAGCTTATTGTCGGGAGCCATTTCTCTATCATCTTTCATTCTACTCAACTAGGCTCAGCTTGTGCCCCAGCTTCTTCTTTTTTGCTCGCAAATACTTTATATTCTCTTTTCCAGGAGCAGTCTCAATTGGGACAGTTTTTGTTATCTTAATACCAAAGCCGTCAAGACCGGCAACTTTCCTGGGATTATTTGTCAACAACCTTATCTTCTTAAGTCCCAAGTTTCTTAAAATTTGAGCACCAGTTCCATACTCTCTTAAATCTGCTTTAAAGCCCAATGCATGATTAGCCTCAACTGTATCAAGCCCCTCATCCTGAAGAGCATAAGCCTTAATCTTTTGCTTTATTCCAATGCCACGACCTTCCTGCTTCAAATAAAGCAAGACACCCGCTCCTTCTTTGTTAATCATTTCCAATGATTTATCAAGCTGTGAACCACAATCACATCTTTTTGAACCTAATAAATCACCTGTTAAACATTCCGAATGAACTCTTACTAAATACTCTTTATTTTGAACAATCTTACCTTTAACTAAAGCTAGATGAGTCTTGTTGTCAATCTCACTATCAAAAGAATAACAAGTAAAGTCGCCATACTTAGTAGGAAGGCTACAAGAAGCAGATTCAGTTACAAAAGATTCTTTTTGTAATCTATAACTTATCAAATCTGCAATAGTTGCTATTCTTATTTTATGTTTCTTGGCAAATTTTTCACAGTCATTAAGTCTTGCCATTGAACCATCATTATTCATTATCTCACAAATTACCGCACAAGACTTCAGTCCTGCCATTCTAGAAATATCAACTGAGGCTTCAGTGTGCCCTGCCCTAACTAGTATTCCGCCATCCCTTGCTACAAGAGGAAACATGTGGCCTGGTTTATCAAAATCTGACGCAACAGAAGAATCTTTTGCTACCTGTATAGCAGTCCTTGAACGATCATGTGCCGATATCCCAGTAGTGACGTCTTTTTTAGCATCGATTGAAACTGTAAAGGCAGTAGAGTCAAGATTTTCATCTGACTGTCTGTTGACTGGAGAAAGGTCTAACTTCTTAGCTTTTGCAGTATCTACAGACAAACAAATAAGACCCCTACCATGTGTAGCCATGAAATTTACTACTTCTGGGGTTGCAAATTCAGCAGCAACAATTAAATCTCCCTCATTCTCTCTATCCTGATCATCAACGAGTATGACCATCTTTCCTTTTTTTATATCCTTAATAGCATCTTCAATCTTTGATATTGGCAAAATATGACCTCTTTAGGGGAAATTACTTATAAATAAATAATATACATTTTAAAAAATAAACCAAGCATAAAAATAATTAAAAAACTCTATTGACTTTTTTACTGTTAAATATATTTTAAATTGTAGTCTATATTCTTTGGAGGTTTATTTTGAAAGCAAGTCAAGCTTCATTAGGTGGTAAGTTTTTTCAACCATATGTTTACTTATTAGGTGGAGGAGAGGAGTTTCGTAAAATGGAAGAAGAGATCTTAGACGACTTAGAAGAGGAAATAGAATATGACGATGATATATGGGAAGAGTCGGACGAAGATGAAGAAGAGATAGAAGAAGAAATAGACTCAAATGATGATACCGAAGATGAAGGTGAATTTGAAGACCTAGAAGAAATTGATGACTTAGATGACCTTGGAGACATAGAAGAACTAGAAGAATTCGAAGAAGAAGAGTCAGAAGATTCTGGCGAAGATAATTAAGCCTCATAAATCTTGCTATCTTTTAAATTATTGTTGAACAAAGATATCATGGATATATAATATCCATAATATTAAATACGAGGCATTTTGTTCATGAAATTTTTTTTACATATTATAATTCTTATTTTTTCTCTTGTTTATAGCTCTCATGCTGTTGAGGAAATTAATTTATATACATCAAGACATTACGAATCTGATAAAGAACTTTATAAAATATTCGAACAGAGATATGGAATTAAAGTCAACTATATCTCATCAAAAGGAAAAGTCTTAATTGAAAGAATAAAATCAGAAGGAGAAGGGTCGCCAGCGGATGTTCTAATAGTCGTAGATGCTGGAAATTTATGGAGAGTGGAACAATTGGGTATGTTCCAAGAAATTAATTCTCCCCTAATCAAAGAAGCTCTACCTGAATATTTGATAGGAGAGAATAATATGTGGATTGCTTTAACAAAGAGGGCGAGAGTCATATTTTACAATCCTGCAACAACTAGCAAGAAAGATCTTCACTCTTTAGACTATGAGGATTTGTCAGAATTAAAGTGGAAAAACAAAATAGCAATTAGAAGCTCAAATAATATCTATAATCAATCCCTAGTTGCATCACTAATTCATCGAAATGGTTACGATTCTACTAAAATCTGGATGAAAAAATTCATAGAGAACTTTGCTAGGAAACCCCAAGGAAACGATAGAGCTCAAATAATTGCGGTATCAAAAGGTGAGGCACATATTGCTATAGCAAATACCTATTATATAGGTCTAATGTTGTCCGGGAACCAAGGAGTGGATCAACAAAAGGCAGCAGCAAAAATCAATATACACTTCCCTAATCAGAAGAATAGCGGAACTCATATGAATATAAGTGGTGCAGGAATCTTAAGAAATTCTCCTAATTATAAAAACGCAGTGAAATTTCTAGAATTTCTTTTATCCCCAGAAGCCCAAAAACATATTATATACAACACCTTCGAATATTCTGTTCTTGAGAACGTTGAACCACATCCTCTAATAAGAAAATTTGGAATAAGCTTCAAGGAAGACATTAAATCTATAAAGAAATTAGGAAAAAATAACGCAAGGGCAGTCAGAATGATGGATCAGCTCAAATGGCATTAATTTGAAATCAATCATAGAGAAAACACTTGAGAAGTTACCAATATTACTTTTCACATTCATATCACTAATCTTCCTAACCCCTATAATCTTAATATTAACGAGCTTATTTCAAGGATATTCTGACTCCTGGCAACACCTTTTTCAAACAGTACTGGCTGAGTATTTAACCAACACGACTATACTCGTAGCAGGTGTTTCCATAGGAGTTTTTGTACTAGGGGTTTCATCCGCTTGGATTGTCACAACATCCGATTTTAAAGGTAAAAAAATTTTTAAATGGGCCCTACTATTACCTCTCGCAATCCCACCCTACATAATGGCTTATGCTTTTACTGGACTATTTGATTCCGGCGGAACAATGAACAATGTTGTCAATTCAATATTCAACATTGACGAAAACTACAATTTTTTTCCTTCTGTTAGAAACCTCGGTGGTGCAATTACAATTTTTTCTTTTACCTTGTACCCATACGTTTACCTGATTGCTCAAACTGCATTTACCAATCAATCCAGAGATGTCTTTGACATTGCCAGGACATTGGGACTATCCAAGAAAAGTATCTTCTATAAGCTCGCTCTACCTTTAGCTCGACCATCTATTATCGCAGGCCTCATGATTGTAGCTATGGAAACGATATCTGATTTTGGTGCTGTGGAGCATTTTGCTATTCCAACATTTACTTCGGGAATATTTAGAACCTGGTTTGGAATGAATGATATAGTAACAGCCAAACAACTAGCAGCTGTATTATTCATCTTCTTCTTATCCTTTCTTCTAATAGAAAAATACTCAAGAAAGAAAATTCAATTCAATTTATCCTTAACGACTAACAGAGAACTTGTTCCAATCAAACTTTATGGTTTAAAAAGTTTACTAGCTACAATATTTTGCTCGATACCTATACTTATTGGATTTTTAATTCCAATAACTCAATTACTTTATTGGACTATATCATTCAACTTGGAATATTTTGATCTCAACTTTGTCTATTCTGCTATTAACACGATATCCCTAGCCTTAATAAGCGGAATATTCTGTGTTTCAGTCTCCATCATCGTTAATTACTTATTAAGGATGAAAGAGAATAGACCATTAAGTCTTATAAATAAGGCGATTTCATCTGGCTATGGGATACCAGGAGTTGTGCTAGCCCTCGGGGTCTTAGATCTATTTTCATTAATAAATATTTTTACAGATACGATGTTAATAGGCTCTGTGTTTGGTCTTATATTGATTTATTCAATTAAATTCTATGCTTTACCTAACTCAAGCATAGAGTCTGGATTTAGGAAAATAAATAAAAGCGTTGATGACGCGGCTTTAAGTCTGGGATCTACTAAGCTAAACTTACTCAAAAGAATTCACTTGCCCATGCTTAAGAATAGCTCCCTTATTGCTCTGTTGCTTATATCTATTGAGGTAATAAAGGAGTTGCCAGCAACTTTAATACTAAGACCTTTCAATTTTGATACATTATCAGTATCTGCATACATGTTTGCATCAGACGAAAGGATGGTAGAGGCAGCCGCCCCTTCAATAGCTATTGTAATAGTTAGCCTTATTCCTATATTATTATTAATTAATATATTAGACAGAAATAAAAATGAATAAATTAAAATTAGATAGAATAACTCACTCCTATTCGGGGAAAAAAATCCTAGATAATCTAAGCTTGGAGATTTTAGAAGGTGAGATTGTATGCCTAATCGGAGAATCGGGTACCGGAAAGACGACTTTATTGAGAATCATAGCTGGGCTGGAGAGACAGGAGGGAGGATCAGTTCTATTAGATAATGAGATTATTTCTAACCAATCATCGCACTTGGAAACACACAAAAGAAACATAGGCTTGGTTCTACAAGAAAGAGCTCTTTTCCCTCATCTAAATGTTCTGGAGAATATCATCTTTGGAATGGATGGAACAAAAGAAGAAAAAATAAATAGATGTGATGAGCTCCTAAGCTTGTTTAAAATATTAAAATACAAAAATTCATTTCCTCATAGCTTGTCAGGCGGTGAACAGCAAAGAGTTGCCCTAGCTAGGGCTCTTGCCCCAAATCCTAAAATTATTCTTATGGATGAACCGTTCAATGGTCTTGATAGGGCTTTAAAGTTTTCTCTGCGTATAGATACAAAGAAAATTTTAAAGCAAAATAATACAACTGCACTGATAGTTTCTCATGATTTCAATGATGGTTTAACTTGTGCGGACAAATTGGCAATTGTTAGTGAAGGACGAATTACTCAAATAGGTAAACCAAAAGATGTAGTACTTAATCCTTTAAATAAAGATATTAAAAAACAATTTATTTGCGAAACAGGTGACATGCTATATTGGAAGTCAGTAATAGAATCTGAGACAACTTAACTTCTTAGGAAAGATACTTCACATTTTTATGGAAAATTTTGATATCTACATTGAAGAAAGAACCGAAGATGAGACTCATGTTGTTGAACTTGAAAACAATAGAACAATAGAAATCTTCTTAAATAAAGGTAGTGCTTTTGGATCAAATCATTCAACAACCCTTTTATCAATAGAGTCACTAAAATTCTTATATATTCAAAATAAATCCATCGATAGTGCCTTAGACATTGGTTCAGGCTCTGGAATTCTTTCAATCTTTATAAAGAAAATGAGCTTTACTGAGGTTGATTATTCTGAGATAGATGAATTTGCAAGAAACGAGTGTCTAAAGAATTTCAAATCAAATTTCACTAAGAAACTAAAGTTGCCAGAATTAGTTGACAATCCTTTGAGTAAGAATAAAAAGTACGACTTAGTCGTAGTAAACATATCAGGCTCCTTCATTCCCAAAAATCTTTTAAAAATTTCAGAAATTATTAGCAATAATGGCTACCTGGTAATTTCAGGATTTAATATAAATAAAGAAAATAAGTACGTTAATTTAGCTTCTGGAATAAACCTTAATCTAATTAAGAGCTTTAAAAAAGACCCTTGGATATCAATGATCTTTTCTAAAGAATAAAACCTTTTTTAAGATGTATGCCCAAGGCCGGACTCGAACCGGCACAGTATTACTACCGAGGGATTTTAAGTCCCTTGCGTCTACCTATTTCGCCACTCGGGCATCCGAAATAATGTTTGAATATTACATGAATAAAGGCATTTATGGAATATATGAATAGAATACTATGTTGCCTGCACTTAATACCGTAGGGTACTTCAGGCGGTGCCCGGATTCGAACCGGGGTATAATGGTTTTGCAGACCATCGCCTTACCGCTTGGCTACACCGCCAGATAAATAAAGAATTATTTATACAACAAAAAAAACATTTAGTCTATTTCTAAAGTCTTTTCAAAAGAGTCTGAAACAATGGCTTCTAAAGATACAAAATCTTCTTTTTTCAATTTTTGTACGAATCCTCTACTTTTTCTTCTTGATTCTTGAAAAAAGCTTACTTTTTCGCTAAAATCTGCTCTTTTTTCCCAAAAAGTATACAAAGACGATAATGCGCTTCCTGTCCCAGGATCTTCCTTGAAACCAAGTTTAGGACAAAAATATCTAAAATATATGTCAGTATTTTTTGAATCTAAGAAAGAAACAATCAATCCCCTTTTCTTTACTTCTATGAGTTTTTCAAAATCCACCTTTACTGTTCTCAAGTTCTTTAAAGAATTTATCTCACAAATATAGTCCAAATTTGAAGATGAAACTCTAGAGACTGAACTTACATCAATTACATCATTTATCTTATTTTTAGGACATTCTTTTAATTCAAATATAGGAAGTTGCAAGATAATTGTGTTCGAAATGGAATCTTTTCTTAGTCTAAAATTATACTTTTTAGACTTTATTAAAAGCCACTTGTCTAAATCAACTAAACCTCTTTTTACTAATAATTCGAATGCGGCAATTGTAGCATGACCACATATCTCTACTTCTTTCTTAGGAGAAAACCATCTTATAAGATACTGATTATTAGAAATACTTAGAAAAGCAACTTCGGAAAAATTGATTCTTTTAGAAATCTTTTGCATTAATGGAGTATTGTTAAAATCGTCTTGACTTAGGCTACATACTGCTGCTGGATTACCTGAATCATAGGTTTTACTAAAAACTGATAAAAAAAAACATCAAGTTTAATCATAAGTTTTCAACTCGTTATACAAAGCATCTCTTTCAACAGGTAAATAGCCTGAATCTTTAATCATCTTCACAAAGAATTCCCGAGTATGGCCAACTTCAGATTTTGCACCAGCATCATGAATTATCTTTTCAGAGATTATAGTACCATCGGCATCAGAAACTCCGTAATGGAATGCCACTTGTGCAGCTTTTTCTCCTAATGTAATCCAGTAAGCTTTAATGTGCGGGAAGTTATCAAGATACAGTCTAGATAACGCATGGATTTTCAGATCATAAGAAAAAGGGAAAGGCTTCACATGTTTTAGCTGAGTATTGTAGGGTTGAAAAAGAACTGGTATAAAGGCAAGAAAACCATTTGTCTCGTCCTGCAAGTTTCTCAATTTTTCCAAATGATCAATAACATCATGGTTAGACTCCAAGTGTCCATATAGAATAGTCGCATTAGAAGGAAGGCCAAGCTTGTGAGCGGCTTTGTGAATACTTAACCAAGAATCTCCAGTTGTTTTAGGAGAGCAGATTTTTTTTCTCACTTCCGGAGCAAAAATTTCAGCACCTCCACCTGGTAAGGCATCAACCCCAGCTTCCATAAGCTCACTTATTACTTTTTCAATACTGTAGCCAGATATCTGAGCAAACCAATCTATTTCAACAGCAGTAAAAGCCTTAATATGCGCCCCCGGCATAGCTCTACTTACTTCTCTAATTATCTCTAAGTATTTATCAAACTTCCAATCAGGATGAAGGCCTCCAACAATATGGATTTCCTTTAATTCTTCATTTAATAAAGAGAGAATTTGATCCATACTCATTTCATATGCATCAGACGATTTTTTTGTCTTGCCAAACGCACAGAATTTACATGAAATAGCACAAATATTTGTAGGATTAATATGCCTGTTAACAACAAAATATATTTTTCTTCCATCTTTCAAGAATTTTTTATATTTCGCCAAAACACCTAAAGAGTTCAAGTCTCTGGTTTCCATAATGATTTCGGCTTCTTTAAACCCTAACCTTTCATTATTTAATATTTTATTTTTAATAGTGATCAGACTATGATCAAAACAGAGTTGGTCAAAATTGTCTAATATTTCTTCCAATTTTTTTCAACCTTCTCGACAATATCTAGACTCATATTTAGAACTTTAGGATACCAGTCTTTTTGTGTAGCATCGACAATCATTCTTCCAGAAAATTGAACACTAGAATTATTCCTATTGTATTCCTCAAAATAAATATCCAGAGTAGGATCAAAACGTGTGAATATACCCCATATCAAATCAATATCATCATTAATTTTAATATCTATACCCACTATAAAAATTATCTTAAAATCACTGAGAAGCTTAGAGCTATGGATTTCCTTTGCTATTACTTTCGGATCAGAATCTGAGCTTATTACGATAATATTTTTGTTTACCACTCTATAGTTCTTAATTTTATTATAATTATTTCTTGGATCACTTATAACTACTGTCTCAAAGCTATCTGGAGAAATCTTTTTACCGTCACCTATTCCATTCAGTCCAACCTTGCTTCCAACATTCATTTTTCCGCTAGTAAAATCTAAAGTGTCTAAAGGTGTAGTCTGCAATAAAGTTAAGTCTTTTGTTGGATCAAAATTAGCACCTAAATATCCAAGAACTTCTTTAATATCTCTAGGATTAACAAAACTAGGAACTGTAACTATACATTTGGTTAAAGAAAGCTGCCCTGTTCCCCAAACGGACATCATTGCTTTTACAGAATTTTTTGGATATCTCTCATCAATTGAAAGAACCAATAGGTTGTGGAATCCTGATTCATAATATGCCCACAAGTCAGTTATTTCAGGGGTTACCAACTTCAATAATGGAGCAAAAATATTTGTTGCTGCCATTCCTAGAAACATATCTTCTTTTGGAGGTCTCCCAACTATGGTCGCAGGAAATATAGCATTATGTTTTCTTGTTATTGCTTCAACCTTCATATAGGGGAAATCACCCTCCATTGAATAATACCCAAAATGATCTCCGAACGGTCCTTCTAACATAGTCCTATCTAGGGGGACTTTACCTTCAATTACAAACTCTGCATTAGCAGGAACCATTAAATTTGAAGTCTTAGCCTTACACAGCTCTATTGGTTTCCTTTTAAGGAAAGCTGAGAACATTAGTTCACTTATGTTCTCAGGCAAAGGAGCAATCGCAGCAAATATAAGTGATGGGTCACCTCCAAGTACAACAGCTACAGGGAAATCTTGGCCCAACTGCTTAGCTTCATGATAGTGAGCGGCTCCTCCTTTGTGAGGATGCCAGTGCATACCTAATTTATCTTGGTCATGCATCTGAAGCCTATACATTCCCATGTTGGTTTTTTTATTAATAGGACTTTCGGTAATTGTTAATCCCATAGTAATAAACCTGCCTCCATCCTCGGGCCAACATTTTATAATAGGGAGACCTTCTAAGTTTAATTCATCATGGATTTGTTGACATGGCGGGTTCAGCACATATTCTTTGGACCTAAAATTTGTAAGCCTTTTAATAAAAGGGAAAGAGGTAAAAAGTGTATTTATCTTAGGTGGAATAGCTTTTTCAGCAAATGATAGAATTTCCTCACCTAATTCTTTTGGACTACAGCCCAAAGAAAGTCTCAATCTTTCCTCTGAGCCAAATAAATTTGTTGCAACTGGAAAAGATGACCCCTTTACGTTTTCAAATAACAAGGCAGGGCCATTATTCTCTATCGTTTTACAACTAATTTCACTTATTTCAAGTATAGGATCAACTTCAGTTTTTACTCTTTTTAAGTCTCCAATCTTATCAAGAAAATCTACATATGAAGTTAAATCATGAAAATTTTGTCCAACCAAAACTATATATCCTCATTTTTCCAACCACTTTCCTTGTGTACTCCTACCAGGCTAAGTAATTTATCTGAAAAAGTGTCAGCTAGGTCTGATATTGTAGCCTCTTCTAAGTAAAGTCCAGGGGATACTGGAACTATAATTGCCCCAGCCTTTGAGAGTTTAAGTGCGTTCTCTAAAGTAATAGAATCAAGTGGAGTCTCTCTTATTGCAATAATCAACTTCCTTCTCTCCTTAAGGGCGACCTGGGCCATTCTGGTAATTAAAGTATCTGATATTCCAGAAGCAATTTTATTCATAGTGGAAAGAGAACAAGGAATAATAACCAGCGAGTCAAAATAATTACTCCCAGATGCAAAAGGTGAAGCAAGGTCTGAATCAGAAAAAGTATTGTCAACCATAGACTCAAGCTCTTCGAACTTTAAGCCTAGTTCTTCATGAACTACTCTTTTCCCCCACTTTGAAGCTACAAGAAATTTTTCATTGGGACATTTAGTAATAAAGTTAACCGCAAAATTAGATCCTGAGGCTCCTGTGATAGCTATAACTGTTCTCATGTAATTAATATATCAGAAATAACTAATATTAATATCAAGAATCCGATATACGAATTGTATACGAAGAAAGAATAGTCTTTTTTTGCAGACCTTATTATCTGGAAGATAAAGTTTATGGCTATTAAGGAAACAACTGTAATACTTAGTATATTGCTTCTAAAGAATAAGAAAAAGTAGCAAAGAGACCCTAAAGAACAAGCGAAACAAAAAGATGAAACAATAATTGCAGGTTTTACACCAAAAGAGGAGGGTACCGAGAATATGTTGTTACTAATATCATGTTCAAAATCTTGTAGTGCATATAGAATGTCAAAACCTGAAATCCAAAAAAAAGTAAAGATTGCGATTGGTAAACTTAAATAAAATCCTTCTAAGCCACAGCCCGCTGCAACTCCACCGGCGATTGGACCTAAAGATAAGGTTGCACCTAAGAAGAAATGACATAAGTAGGTAAACCTTTTTGTGTAAGGGTAAATAGTAAACAAGATTATGGGAATTGGAGACAATAAGAAGACAAACCAGCATAGAAACCAGCATGAAATAAAGTATATGCCAACACTTAGAATAAGAAATAAAACTAGGAAATTCTTAGACGCTCTTCCAGAAGGAATAGGTCGACTGGAAGTCCTAGGATTCTTTAAATCAATTTTTGCGTCAATAACTCTATTTAGTAGCATTCCTATTGTTCTTGCTGATATCGCGGCAAGCAAAAGAAGAACAATCTCTTTCGTAACCATCTTATCAGAGGCAAGAATAATATAGCCTGAGAAGATAAGAGGTAAAATAAACACTGTATGTGAAAAAGTCACTAATTCTAGTGCAAGTGAGGAATTTCTTTTAAGTAACATAAAAATATATTAACCTATAGATTGGACATTTTGATTAGTTATGAATTTAGAAATACATGAAAAATTATTAGACTCAATCAGCAGAAAAGACTTCTCTTTGGTTAAAGAATCATTAGTTGATTTAAATCCGACTGATATATCTAACATCTTAATAAGATTCAATGAGGAACAGATATCCGAAATTCTCTCTAATCTGGATGCCAATATCTCTGCAGAAATAATTCTCGAATTTCCTGAAGATGTACGAACGAGTATTTTAAAGGAACTTGATAATGCATCTATATTAAAAGTTATTGAGGAACTAGAATCCGATGATGCTACTGACCTTATATCTGATTTAGATGAAAAGAAGTCTAGGGAAATCCTTGAGACTATGAACCCGCAAGATTCAAATGAGGTTCAAACTTTACTTCAGTATGCCGAAGATACGGCTGGCGGTATTATGCAAACTGAGCTTGTAGAAGTTAAGGACTCTTCAATAATAAAAGATGCAATAAACTGGATAAGGTTAATAGCTAACGATGTTCCAGATTTTTATCTAATCTACGTTACGAATGAGACCGATAAGCTTGTCGGATATGTTTCACTGAGAAATCTAATAATTTCAGACCCTGACTCTAAAATCAGTTCAATAATGGAAGAGATAGAAGTCTCAGTTCTACCAAGCCTTGACCAAGAAGAGGTCAGTATCATATTTGCAAATTACAATATTGTTTCACTTCCAGTTGTAGATGAGAACCAAAAGTTAATTGGAAGAATAACTTCAGACGATATTATCGATGTTATTACCGAAGAAGCAGAAGAAGATATATACTCGCTCGCTGGTGTTGGTGAATATAATCACCCTATTTATTCTAGTTTTATATCTAAGACTAAATCAAGACTTCCATGGCTTCTAGTCACCCTTATGGGGGAAATCGTTATAGCATTTATAATATCAATTTATTTTAGTGGTACGCTTGTAAACTTTATTCTGCTTGCAGCCTTTATGCCTGCAGTAATGGCAACTGGAGGTAGTGTTGGTATCCAGACGTCTGCAATTGTTGTTCGAGCCCTTGGGATGGGGACTATTAACACCTCACAGGCAATCAAAGTAATATTTTCTGAACTCAAATTATCCCTTTTACTAGGTGCAATATGCGGACTACTTGCTGGCTTATCAGGATTCTTCATTAATGGTAATACAGAAGAGGGGGCTAAGTTCTTTACGGTAATATTCTTCTCTTTGTCATTGGCATCAGTTATGTCTGCAGTTTTTGGAGCAGCTTTTCCATTGTTACTTAATAAATTAAAAGTTGATCCCGCTAATGGTTCAGGTCCAATTGTTACGATGGCTAATGATATGTTCTCTGCAATATCATACCTATTCATAGCTTTGCTAATCATATAAATGAACATTAAAGACAAAGGATTCATCTTAAGAAAAACTGAGTATGGTGACTATGACTTTATTGCTACTTTTTATACAGAGAAAATTGGAAAGACTTCCTTAATAATAAAAAATGCTAGAAAAAGTAAGAAAAGATTTATAGGCAGACTCGAGCCTTTTAATCTGATGCATCTTAAATTTAGATATAATATCAACCCTGAAACATCAAGCATTTTAAATGAAGTTCGGATAGATTCCGAATATAATAATACAGGGTTATCCAAAGAGACTATCATCCTATGTTCTTTGGTTAACGAATACATAGATGCATTCGAAATCAATGAGGTACCAAAGAAAGAGGCATTTCAAATTATACAAAATTTCTTTAGTAAAATTTCAACTGCTAATCACACTAAGGTCCTCGAAAGAGCACTTAACTTTCAACTTTCTTATTTAACAAGCCTGGGCCTAAAGCCAACACCACTAGAACTTGAAAAAATAGACGGTGAAAAAATAGAGCTATCTAAAAGCAAGCTTAAAAATAATAACTCTTCAAAACTTAAATTAATTAGGATACTTGCAAAATTTAGTCAATTTCACTCTGGAAAAGAGCTCAATTCTGTTCAATACTTAGACTTATTATGATAAAGGTTAAAGGATTTAAGTTTTCTGGAATTTCAAGTGGGTTAAAAAAGTCTGGCAAAAAAGATTTAGGTTTAATATTTTCTGAAACAACTTGCAACGCACATGCCATATTTACTAAGAACAAAGTTCTTGCAGCACCAGTAATTATTGGAAAGGAGCTTATAAAAAAAAATTCTATTCAATCAATTGTTGTTAATAGTGGAAGTGCAAATGCCTGTACTGGAAAAAGAGGGATAACGGCAACTAATAAAATTCTTGCTGAGTTAGCCTTCCAGACTAACTTGAAAATTCACAACTTCTTTCCTTCTTCAACAGGAGTTATTGGGTCACAGCTAGACTATAAGTTAATCAACAAAAACATAGGGAAACTTTTAGGGTCTCTAAAGGAAGACTCAAGTGAAGATTTTGCAAAAGCTATTATTACAACTGACAAATATTCAAAGATCTCTTATAAAAAACTAAAAATTGGAAGCAGCACATACAATTTCCTTGCTATAGCTAAAGGTGCAGGAATGATACACCCAAACATGGCCACAATGCTATGTTTCTTTTTAACCGATTTGGGTTTTGAAAGTAAGCTGTTCAAGAAGCTAATAAATAATGCTAGCAATAAATCATTCAACCTAATAAGCGTTGATGGAGATATGTCTACCAATGATACAGTTATTGGATTATCAAATGGACTAGGTGGGAATGTAACTATTAGCGAAGGGAGCAGAAGTTTATACAAAGTAACCAGTTTAGTTAACGATATGTTTTATGATCTTGCTAAGCTAATAGTTAAAGATGCTGAAGGTGGGACTAAATTCTGCAAGATTACCGTTAAAGGAGCAAGGTCAGAAAAAAGCGCTAATATTGTTGCAAGAAAAATTGCGAACTCTCTCCTGTTTAAGACAGCCCTATTTGGCTCAGACCCCAATTGGGGAAGAATTATTGCGGCTATTGGATCATCAGGAGTTAGCTACATACATCAAGATAAGATAGATATTAGTATAGGAAAATCTTTAATAGTAAAAAATGGTGTTGAATATAAGAAAGCAAAAATACTTAATAAATTAATGAAAAAAGATGAGATTGAAATAAATGTTAACTTGAACAAAGGGAAAGAGAGCTCTTTCATGCTTACTAACGATATAGGCGTAAAATATGTAAAATTCAACTCCGATTACAGAACATAAAATTTGTTAAAAATAAAATAATAGATTATTTAGTGGGGTGGAAGACGGGATTCGAACCCGCGACCTCTGGAACCACAAACCAATGCTCTAACCAACTGAGCTACATCCACCATATAAAATTACGCCAGGAGGGATTCGAACCCCCGACCTAAGCATTAGAAGTGCTTTGCTCTATCCAGCTGAGCTACTGGCGCTCAATTAAATCGGGGTGAGAGGGCTCGAACCTCCGACCCCCTGTTCCCAAAACAGGTGCGCTACCAACTGCGCCACACCCCGATTTAAAAAATAGATTATACGATGAAATTTAGAAACAACAAGAAAACTAATTCTTAAAAAAACTTTGATTAAGATTAAATATCCCGAAATAGCCTTCTTTTTTGCTCATTAGATTAGAATGTGTTCCTTTTTCTATTATTTTTCCATCTTCTAGCAATACAATTACATCATTATCTTTAATGAGATTTAATCTATGAGCTATTACTATTGATGTTCTACCCTGAATATTCTTCAAATAATTTTTTACATCTCTTTCTAAGTCTAAGTCTAGATTTGAAGTTGCCTCATCGAGAACTATCACCTGGAACGGTCTCTTCATCATCATTTTAATATTAGAAATCTGTTTTTCTCCTATTGACCTTAATTCGTTAATATTATGAAAATCATCCTTATCAGGCACATTATTAAACAATGGAGTATCCTGCATTATTATTGAAAAATTTTTTCTGATACTTTGCACATTGAATTCTTCCAATGGGGTTCCATCAATTAAAATCTGACCCTTTTGTGGACTATAAAAACTCAGCAGTAAATTTAATATAGTAGTTTTTCCTGAACCCGTAGAGCCAATTAGAACAAAGGAATCTCCTTTTTTTATTTCTAAGTTGAAATCTTTTAAGACCCAGTTTTCTTTATTATACGAAAACCAAACATTCTTAAATGTTATGACCTCAAAACTCTTGCTAAACAGCTTTCCTCCAGTAGATTCAGTTCTAATGTTGGTGATATTAAACAAATTCTCACTAGCAGCTAAGGCTGACTGAAGTATATTGTACTTGTCTGCTAAATCTAATATTGGCTTAAATAGCATTCTTAAATAAAAAAGAACGGCCAATAACTCTCCAATAGACATAGAACCCTCTATAACCTGATTTGAACCTATCCAGACCACTAGTCCAACAGTAAATACGGTTGTAAATTCTACAAAAGGTCTAAACATCGCAAATGTATACATCTGATCAATGTTAGCTTTATAATTATCGTCACTAAAAGATAAGAATCTTTGATAATTCACACTTTCTTTATTGTAAACCTTCAACAAAGATATTCCCCTTATAGACTCATTAATAAATGAATTTAGCTGTGCGATAGTTTTCCTTAGTTTTGTATAAACTTTCCTTAATTTCTTCCTATATAATAAAGCGAGGACTATGACGAAAATATTAATACCCACTATAGCGAGAGCAAGAAAGATATTAAATGAAAAGATTAAGAATAGAACTCCTAATACAACTAAGAAGTCTTTAGTAAATTGAACTAAAACGTTTGTATAGAATTCATTTAGTGCATTAATATCATTAGTAACCCTCGTTGTTGTCCTACCTACATCGTTCGAATCAAAATACGATTGAGGGAGTTTTACAATTTGAGAGAAAACAGATTCTCGTATACTAAACATAATTTTTTGACCGGAAATGTTGAGTATATAGCTAAACAAAGAGCTGAAAATAAAAATCATGCTTATGAAGAAAAGTATCTTATACGCACTTACTTCTATTTCAGATTCATTAATCTGGGAAGACAAAATACCGTCAACAACTTCTTTAATTTTATATGGAATAAGAAGTTCAAAATAGGCAACCAATACCATCGAGGCGAATGCTATTAGAAGCCATGTCAAATAAGGTTTAGCGAAACTAATGAGCCAGAATAGAATGCTTCTATCGTTCCTCATTATAGAACCTTCTCTTTCGGCAACATTTTTTGAACTTTTAGAAGGTCTGCGAATAACCCATCAACCTTCAAAAGGTCATCTGAATTTCCAGACTCAACAATCACTCCATTGTTGAGGACAAGGATGTTATCGAAAGAATAAACAGTGGAAACCCTAGATGAAACTATTATGAGAATTTTATCCTTAAATTTTTCTTTAATATTCTGAATTATATTTAACTCTGTATCTATATCTAGCGAAGAGAGTGTATCGTCTATAATTAATACTTCTGGTTCCTGATAGATTGCTCTAGCAATCGATAGCCTTTGCCTTTGACCACCCGAGAGAGATAAGCCTCTCTCGCCTACTATTGTATCTAGCCCTTCAGGCATTCTTTCAAGATCACCATGGAGACTTGAAATTTTTAAAGCCTCTCCTGCCTTTTCTTCATCAAAATCTAAGCTAAAAAAACTCAAGTTGTCTCTGATAGTTCCCGAGAAAATTACAGGTTCCTGAGGGACAGCTACTATTTTTGATCTTAATGAGAGCTTACTAATCTTATTTATATCTACCCCGTTAACTAATAAGCCAGAAGCCTTGTTGAGCTTTATTATAAGACTTATCAACGATGACTTTCCTGAAGCTGTCTTTCCAGTTATACCTAAAGAAGTTCCCTTATTAATGCTAAAGCTAATATTCTTCAAAAATGGAACACCTGTATATGAGAAGTCTAGATTCTGGAATTTTACACTCTCTATAGTGTCCAGATTTAGGAGTGATAACTCATCAGGCTCTACTTCTTCGTCCATTATTTCGTTAACTCTACTTAACGAAACATTACCTCTTTTAAGCCAATCAACAGCTAGTCCCATAGCAATAACTGGCCAGCTAAGCATAGCAAGATAGAGCATAAGAGTTGAAAAATCCCCTAGGCTAATTTCTTTTATTAAAACTAGCTTGCTTCCAAGTAATATTAAAACGAAGATGGAGATGCTTGTAAAAAAAGTTACCAGTGGTTGGTATCCCGCCCAGAACTTTATTAGGTTCATATTCTGAGATTCATATTCTTTACTTTTTGAATTAAATCTCTTCTTTTGATTAGACTCATCATTTAAAGCTTTTATCCCCTTAATTGAATAAATAATTTTCCTTGCTTCTTCTGTTAATTCAGAAAAAGACCTTTGGACACCTAAAAATAACTCTTCTATCTTTTGACCATACTTAAAAATAAGAAAAGAGACTAATACAAATGGAATTGCGGCATATAAAGTAAACTCAACTGATATTGACAACATTGAGAGCAGTATAAAAATAAGGAGAAGTATACCGTCATATGCTACTACGATACCAAATCCACAGGCCATCTTTATTTGTTCGATATCGTTAACCCCTCTAGCCATTATATCCCCGGCTTTATGGGAATTAAAAAAACTCATAGGTAGGTTCTGTAATTTATGAAAATACTTATCTCTCAGATTCTTTTCAATTTTTCTGGACGTCCCCAATAGAAAGAACCTCCATACAAATCTAAAAATTGCCATCATTGCTCCACATAAAATCAAATATATTGCTGATCTGTTAATAAAATCATCTGAATAGTCATAATTACTACTTTCAGTTAAATATGTAATTACATCGCCAACAATTCTAGGAACAAGCAATTGCATAGCATCAACAGCTGTTAAGCCTACGAGACCGAAGAAGATCTGTTTTTTATGATTTTTAAATAAGGAAACAATTGAGCTACTTTTCATAATATTTAAAGAAAAAACTATATCATAGATTATAAAGGAAAAATTGGTTAATATTGTGATCTGGAGAAGCAATATTATGAATTTAGGAATAGCACTTCCAATTTTAGCCAATATAGAAGTTAAAGATCAGCTTGGTCTGGCAATTAAAGCTGAAGAATTAGGTTTTAAATCTGTATGGGCTAGCGATCATATAATTATCCCTGAAGAATGGAAAGGTCGTTTCTCTGACATATTCCCTGACCCCTTTATAATTCTTACCGCGATATCTCAGAACACAAAAAAAATAAAAATAGGTACTAGCGCTATAATTTTGCCATATAGAAATCCCATAATCGTAGCAAAGATGTGCTCAACTTTGGACCACTTTTCAGATGGCAGGCTTATATGTACTGTCGCTCCAGGATGGATGAAGGAAGAATTTGATGTGTTAACTATTCCTTATGAGGGCAGGATACCGAGAACAATAGAGTACATAGAGATACTAAAGTCTTTGTGGAGCAATGACCCTTCTTCAGACTTTGATGGAGATTTCTTTTCTTTTAGTAATGTCTCCTTCCAGCCTAAGCCAATTCAAGAACATCTACCTATATGGATGGGTGGAAATCATGATAAAGCAATAGAAAGATCTGTTGATTTTGCTGATGGGTGGCAACCAATTTGGTTTAGCGCAGAAGAACTTAAAGTAAAAATGAAATATCTAAAGGAATACTCTGAGAAAAAAGAAAAAAGTCTTAAGAACTTTCAAGTATCACTGAGAAATAGAATTAGAATTACGTCCGGAGATTCTGATAGTAAAGAAAATCCACCTACAGCTTTAATTGGTAAAAAAGATGAGGTTATAGAGAAAATTCTTACATATAAAGAGCTCAACATAAACGAGATTGTATTAGATTTTATTACCAGTGATAAAAATGAGATAATTGAAACTATGGAGATTCTTGGAAAAGAACTAATTCCAGAATTATAAAAAAATTATTTTTTTAATCTGCCTAACAAGCCAGACCAGTAGCGCTCCCAATAAGTTCCCTCGACTAATCCACTAAGTTCTTTTTCTGCATAGACAATTGCCTCTTCATCTCCATCTGAGAAAAGCTTCAATTGTTCAGAGGCTGCATCTAGCTCTTCATCACTTATCTCTATATCATCTAACGCTACCTGAACAAACTTCCCCACCTCCAACAGAGATTGTTCTAAGTTGTTTTTATTTTTTTCAATTTCTTCAGATATTCTTACTGATTCTTTTCCAAGAACTTCCTTTGCTTTCGCAATCCTAGTAAGATATTCATCTACAGACTTCACAGTTCTTAAAGTATTATCTAGCTCTTTAACCAGGGTTGTAAGCTGCCTTGAATCAGACATATTTTCCCCAATTTTTCTTTGTTTTGATAATTCCGACATATTGAAAGCTCCTAATGATTATTTCTATATATTATTATACCAGGCTTGTCTTTTATGTATTCTAAAAAATCCATATCGACAACCGCGTTAATCGTGGCCTGACTAGATGCATGACGAAAATAATATCTTCCATCCTTTTGAACAATGATTCCAACATGCGAGACATCTAGTCCTTCTTTTTCTGAATATATTCCAATGTAATCTCCAGACTTCAATTTAGTCAAACTTTTCTCGTTAAAAGAAATAGGTTCTAAATAAGAAATCGAGACCGTACGTACGCTAATTCCGGGCAAGAACAATAAGCCATCTCCTTTTAAATTTAGATTTTTTAAAATAACAATTGAACTTCTTGAGAAAACTGTGCTGGTTATATTTGTAACTCCTTTTAAATTGAATGCCCAATCATAAAAGAAATGGTTTCTGTTCTTAAAGCTGACGATTCCATTCTTATATCTTGTTTGTCTGAGTCTGCTAATAAAATCATAATAGTCATCTGCATATAAAAGAGAGTGGACGTAATCTAAATATGTGAAGCAGTCCATTTCTTGAAGATTGAGAACAAGAACCTCCTTGTTCTCAATATCGCCCTTAAGCGTATTCGCTCCATAAGGACGTCCAAGAAATGCTGCAGAATAGAATTTATGTCTATCATTCAAGTCCGAAGGTCGAGAGGAAATTAAATTACTTATCTCTTTATTGTAAAATTCAGACTGAATTTTGCTAGAATAATATGTTTCAGATTCTACTATGATTGGAGATAGAAAAATGAAAAGTATCAAAGAATAGAAGGAAAAGTTAAATATTTTTTCTTTTTTGAATTTCATTTACCGCTCTTTTAAGACTTTCATAATCTATTTTAAGTGTATCACTGAATTGGACAGCTAGATTAAACATTGTATCGATATCAGCTCCATTAAAATCCTTCAAAAGAATTTCTAGCTGCTTCTTAGAGGGGGATATATCCAAACTCTTAGCCTTCTTCTTAATTTCAAACATCGATATCAATTCAAGAATTGAGGGGTTCTTAGTTTCTAGCAATAAATCAAATCTTCCAGACCTTAACAAAGCTTTATCTATTAATTGAATCTTGTTAGTTGCAGCAAGAACTACGACGTTACTTAGATCTTTAAAACCGTCCATCTCCAATAGCAACTGGCTGATTATTCTTTGAGTACCTGAATTAAGAGAGTCCTTATTTGTAGTACAAATAGAATCAATCTCATCTATAAATAATATAGAAGGTGAGACTTGCCTAGCCTTAACAAAAAAATCCTTTAGCTTCTCTTCCGATTCCCCTAAGTATTTAGAGATTAGCTCAGGGCCCTTTATTGATATAAAATTCATTCCAGTAGTATTTGCAAGTGCCTTTGCCAACATCGTTTTTCCGCTTCCTGGAGGACCATAAAGCATTATTCCTTTTGGCATCTTTTCTCTAAATTTATTCTTCTTTATAGGATTAATAACAACCTTAGTAAGTATTTCCTTTAGATCCTCTAGCCCACCAATTTCGTCCCAGTCAACCTTAGGAGTCTCAATAAATATCTCTCTTATAGCTGAAGGCTCAATGCCATTAGCAGCCTGTATAAAATTGTGATTTGAAATAGTAATAGAGTCCAGCAAATCATAGTCTACCGATTCTTTATTGGTTAATTTCTGAACGGACATTAAAGCAGCGTCTTTACATAGCATCTCAAGGTCAGCACCAACAAATCCTGAAGTCATACTTGAAATCTCATCTAAGTTAACATCCTCATCTAAAGGCATACCTCTTGTATGAATTTCCAAAATTTCTTTTCTTGCAGAAAGATTTGGAGCATCGAGAAAAATCTCCTTATCAAATCTACCAGGTCTTCGTAGGGCAGCGTCTAAGGAATTCGGCATATTTGTTGCAGCTAAAACAATCACTTTGCCCCTATCCTTTAGGCCATCCATCAAGGCTAGAAGTTGACCTACTATTCTCTTCTCAACTTCCCCATGAACTCTATCTCTTTTCGGAGCTACAGCATCTATCTCATCAATAAAAAGAATTGAGGGCTGCTTGTCTGAAGCACTTTGGAAAATTTCCCTAAGTAAAGCCTCACTTTCACCATAAAATTTTCTAACAATCTCTGGTCCATTTACTACAATAAAATTAACACCACACTCTTGAGCAATAGCTCTGGCAAGCAAAGTCTTTCCTGTTCCTGGGGGGCCGACAAGTAGTAGTCCTCTAGGTGGATCAATTCCGAGCCTAGAGAAAATTTCTGGATGCTTTAAAGGAAGTTCTACTAAATCTTTTATTTTTTTTAATTGCTCCTGTAAGCCTCCTATGTCGCTATATGTAGTTATCTTTCTTTCCTGAGACTTTCCGCTCAATCTCTTAATATCTATCTTTGTTTTCTTATCTATTACCGAAGGAGATGATGGGTTAGTTGAGATAACATTAAATTCTTCAGATTTATTTCCAGGCATCTTAACTTGGATTTTGTCTCCAGCAGTAACAACAATACCGTTTAACTGAGTTAGCAAAATTTTAGTATCATTCATAAACAGTAACGATTTTGCACTTGAAGGACTTAAGACAATTTTATTCGTTGTTAAAAGCTCTGCTTTTTTGATAATAACTTTTTCTTTTATTGACGACTTAATGTTCTGTCTAGTAAGCCCATCTATCTTAATAGAGTTGTCGGTCCCCAAATCGTCATTATTCATAGGCATAATTCTTATAGCCGATTTTCTTTGACCACAAATTTCGATAACATCATAAGGTACAAGTCCAAGTTCCAACATTTTCTTTTCAGATATCCTTGCAAAGCCTTTTCCAGCATCTTTTACTCCAATATCTTCTATGATCAAATCCATACTCATATTTAAATAGATTACCAATGGGTTATAATAGTTCAAGCCGCTTATGATAATTAAAAAGAAAAAATGAAGATAGATGCTATCTATTTAAAAAAATTTAGGAACTACGAGGAAACTAAAATTCAACTTAGTCCTAGGATTAATTTATTTCTTGGTAATAACGGTCAAGGAAAAACTAGCCTACTGGAGGCAGTTTGGACATGTATAAACGGCCAATCGTACAGAACCTCTGTTACGAAGAACCTTATAAAGTTTGGAAGTGATGACGCGAGAATAGAAATTAGAACTTCTGGCGACAATTCAATAAATGAGATAAAGCTAGTAATTGAGGAAAATAAAAAGAGGATCTTTGTAAATGACAAAAAGATAAAAAATCGTACTGAGCTTAAAAGAATTTTATCAGCTGTCATCTTAGACAGGGAATTCAAGGAAAATTTAGAAAAATCTCACAGGCCTAGAAGAATAATTCTAGACTCAATAATTTCTAACATAAGTCTTGGGTTCAAAAAAAAATTAAAGCTTTACAACGATGAAATCAGAAGAAAAAATGAAATACTAAGCTCGACCAAAGATGATGAGATTCTAGACTTCATAGATAAAAGGCTAATCGACTTGTCTTATTCTTTGTCTGAAGAAAGACACCTTTGGATTGACAGAATGTCAAAAATAGCTGAAAAGGTATTAAAGAAACTTGACTCCAAAATCTCGCTAAAATTCAAGATAGATAGTGACTCACTAGATATAAATAATTTAACTAAGAAACTTAAGACAAATAGAGCTAAAGAGAAAATCACTAGAAAATGCATGACTGGTTCTCACAAAGATAAGATTTCCTTTATCTTAAACAAATCTGACGCATTTGAATTTGGCTCAGAAGGCGAGAAAAAGAGCTTATCGATGGCATTAAAAATCTCTGAGATACTTCTTATAAAGAAAATAAATAAGGACTACCCGATAATATTAGTGGATGAAATAGGAAGTGAGTTTGACAAAGAAAGGTTCAATTTCTTTTATCGTTTCATAGCTACTTTAGAGACTCAGTGCTTTATAACTGCCAACAACAAAAGCATTCTAGAGCCTTACAAGAACAAACAAAGCTCAGTTTTTTCTATAATTAATGGAGATTGTAAAAAAATAAGTTAGATTTAGTATATGATTTCTAAACTAAAGGACGACTTAAAGAACTTTATCCTTAGCAAAAATAAGACTGGTTCAAACGTAGTAAGGGGAATACTTTCTACAATCACGAATGAAGGAAAGAAAGATTCTGCTAATGATGAATTTATAATGAGCATAATCAAAAAAGAAATAAAGAAACGAAAAGAGGCTATCAAGGTATATTCTGCAAATAATCGTAATGATCTCACTAAAATTGAAGAAGACGAGCTCTTCCTTTTACAAGCTTATCTTCCAGATCAAATACCTGAAGAAGATTTAATTCGAGGAATGAAGAAAATTAAAGAAAGTCTCTTATCTGAGGGAAAATTAAACATGGGAGAACTAATGAAAGCTTCTATGAAAGAATTCTCAGCTTCTGCTGATAATTCAGTAATTAGTAAGATTGCTAAGGATTTAGTAAATTAAAATTTCTAAATAAGGAAGATGTTATGGATTGGAATTTAAAAGATTTATACAGTAGTCCAAATTCAAAAGAAATAGAATCTGATTTCAAAAAATTAGAAGTTAGATCTGAAAAATTTAATAAGAAATATAAAAATAAAATTTCAAACAATTGTTCACCCAAGTTGATACTGGAGTCCATCAAAGAGCTTGAAAAGATTTATGAAGGCCTAGGGAAGATATCATCTTATAGCTCATTGCTTTTTGCTGCTGATACAAACAATGAAAAATATGCAAAATTCTATCAAGACTCATCTGAGAAATCTACTAATATTAGGAAAAATCTAATATTTTATTTTTTATCATGGAATAAGATATCAGAAAAGAATGCTAAGAAAATTTACACTAGTCCTCTTCTTGATAAGTATTGTCATCTATTAAAATCTGAGAGGAGATATAAAGACTTTATGCTTAGTGAACCAGAAGAGAAGATATTAGATAAAAAATCAATCACCTCGTCTAGAGCCTTCAATAGGCTTTTTGATCAAACTCTGAATAATCTTGAGTTTCAACTAACTAAAAAGAAAAAAACTTCGACTTTGACTGAGACAGAAGTGTTAGCGCTATTATATGATAAAGATAGGAAAATTAGAGTATCTGCTGCAAAAAGTCTGACACAAGGTCTTGAATCTGAAAGAAAACTCTTAACTTTTATTTTTAATCAAATTCTTACAGATGCTAAGATTACAAATGAGATTAGGGGTCATGAATCACCTATGTCTTCAAGAAACTTGTCAAATGAAATCTCAGAGAAAACTGTAGAGGCACTTGTTAGCACTTGTAATAAATACAACAAGGTTCCAATCAGATACTACAAGCTAAAAAGTAAAATTTTAAAAATAGGTAATTTTAGTGACTATGATAGGTATGCTCCTTTCAGCCAGTCGACTCAAAAATTTACCTTCAATGATGCTAAAGAAATTGTTCTAGACTCTTTTAATGAGTTTTCCCCGGAGATGGGAAAGATAGCTAAGCTATTTTTTGATAGAAACTGGATCGACTACAAGCTTAGAAAAGGTAAGAGAGGTGGGGCATTTAGCCACTCATGTGTCCCTTCAGTCCATCCTTACATACTCATGAACTTCACCGGAAAAATCAGAGACGTAATGACTCTTGCGCATGAACTTGGGCACGGAATACATCAGTATATGTCTAGAAAAAATGGCTACTTCCAACAAAATACACCTCTAACAACAGCTGAAACAGCTAGCGTGTTTGCTGAAATGCTTGTCTTTACCAAGCTTCTAGATAGAGAAACAAATAAGAAACAGAAACTATATTTGATTTGTTCAAAACTGGAAGATATTTTCGCTACTGTATTCAGGCAGATAGTTATGACTAATTTTGAACTTGACGTACATCTAAAAGCTAAAAATAGTGGAGAGCTTTCTTCTAGAGAAATAGACAATGCATGGACAAAGGCTAACTCAAAAATGTTCGGTAATTCAATTAAAATATCTGAATATTATAAATCCTGGTGGATGTATATCCCTCACTTTATCCATTCCCCATTCTATTGCTACTCTTACTCTTTTGGTGAGCTTCTTGTACATGGGCTTTTTGCAAAATATAAAGAAGACAAGAAGGGCTTTGTAAAAAAATATCTTGAATTACTATCCTCTGGGAGCACCAACTCACCTGAGGCCTTGGTTAAGAAGACCGGACTAGATATTACACGCAGCGACTTCTGGGAGAGCAGCATGTACCTTATGAACAATCTTTTAAAGGATGCGGAGAATATCTTCTACAAGAGATAAAGTCTTAACCCTATGATTAAAATATCAAATGGTACAAAAAAAGGTTTTAGATTAAAAGTACCCAATAATAATTTAGTAAGACCCAAGACTAGTAAAATAAGAAAAATGATTTTTGATATTCTTCAATCAGTTGAAGGTTTAGAAGTCCTAGATATTTTTGCAGGTAGTGGATCCTTGGGGATAGAAGCTTTAAGTATGGGAGCTAAATTCGCAACTTTTATAGATAAGAGTCCAGCCTCTATAAATTCCATTAAGGACAACTTAAGGAAGTGTGACTTCGTAAACCAATCTTCTGTAATAAATCAGGAATTTGGTATCGCAACTAGGATGTTAATAAAAAACAAAAAAAAATACGACTTAATTTTTGCAGACCCACCCTATTCTTATTTTGATGACAAAACACTTAATGGTATTATAAGAACAGCGTTAAAATTATCATCCCCTGGGGGAGTTATTATATGTGAGCACCCCAAAGAGGAGAAAATCATTCTTGATGTGGAGAATAGAGTAAAAGAATATAAAGATAAATTTATAACCTTTTGCTGGCAAAATGAAAAATGAAGAAATCTGTAATTTATCCTGGAAGCTTTGATCCTCTAACTAATGGTCATATCAATATAATAGAAAGAGCAGCTAAGTGTTTTGATGAAGTAATAATAGGTGTTGCGAAAAACTCATCTAAAGATTCTATTCTTGATCCAAACGAAAGGGTTATTATTCTAAAAAAAATTTTTAAAAATAATAAGAAAATAATTGTAGATGAATTCGAAGGTCTTCTAGCTCAATACGTAAACAAAAGAAAAGTTTATACAATTCTAAGAGGCATGCGTACAGTTCAGGATTTCGAGTATGAGCTTCAGATGGCTACATCAAACAACAAGCTTAATTCAAAATTAGAAACTATTTTTATGGTAGCAGATGGGAACCATTCCCATATCAGCTCGTCATTGATAAAAGATATAATACGTCTTGGTGGAGATGCCAGTAAATTTATTCCTAAAATTGTTGAGAGAGAGCTAAAAAAGAAATTACTAAAAAAGGGGTGAAAAATGAAACTTTCTAAATTAGCTAGGACCCTAAAGCCTTCTGCTACGCTTGCTATAACAGCCAAAGCAAAGGAACTGAAGTCCAGAGGTATAGATATTATCGGCTTTGGTGCTGGAGAACCAGATTTTGACACTCCAGAAAACATCAAACTAGCTGCCAAGGAATCAATCAACTCTGGATTCACCAAATATACTGCAGCAGGTGGTATTGTTGAACTTAAAGAAGCTATAAGAAATCGCATTTCAGAAGACTACAATCTAAAGTACGAAAACAACCAGATTCTTGTTGGCTCAGGAGCTAAGCATGTTCTATATAATCTTTTCAATGTTTTAATAGATGAAGGTGACGAAGTCCTAATACCTTCACCATACTGGGTTTCATACCCTGAACAAGTTAAGATTTGCGGCGGAAAACCTGTGGTTATAAAAACTACTCAGGATGATGGATTTAAAGTAACAAAGGAACAAATACTTCAAAATTCTAATGAAAAGACTAAGATCTTGGTTCTCAACTACCCTTCGAATCCTACGGGCTCTACTTATCAAAGAAAAGAGTTAGAAGAAATAGCAGAAGCTGCCAAAGAAAGAAACTTAATAGTTATTTCTGATGAAATATATGACAAAATACTATACTCTGGAGAGAAACATGTTTCTTTTCCGGAGTTAAGTAGCGACGCTAAAGAAAGAACAATGCTGGTAAATGGAGTTTCTAAAACTTATTCTATGACAGGTTGGAGAATCGGATATGCCGCAGGCAACTCTCAGGTAATCTCTGCAATGAATAACTTGTCAGGTCAGTCTACTTCTAACCCTACTTCGATATCACAAAAGGCAGCCATAGAAGCCTTTTCGGGGACCCAGCAAAAAGTAACTGAAATGCTAAAAGAATTCGAAGAAAGAAAAGATTTTATTTCATCTTTTTTAAATCAAATTGAGGGTATAAAATGTTTTACTCCTGAAGGAGCCTTCTATGTCTTTCCTGATATTTCATATTATTTTGGTAGAACTTATGGAAAGAAAAAAATCTCTAATTCAATAGAATTTACCGACTTCTTGCTTGACGTAGCAAAGGTAGCAGTGGTACCCGGAATTGAATTTGGATCTGATTATCACATACGAATTTCTTACGCAACTTCTATGGATGATATAAAAGAGGGTATGAAAAGAATCGAGGAAAGCCTGAAAGAATTAGAATAATCTTAAAAACATGGTGGAGCCGAAGGGGATCGAACCCTCGACCTCTTGAATGCCATCCAAGCGCTCTCCCAACTGAGCTACGGCCCCTTAGTTTAATATCTTGTTATAATTTGTTAGAATATATTCAAGTTACTATTATTTCAATTTAGTATTATGAAAAAAATTAATGTAGGCATAATTGGACTCGGAACTATAGGGACTGGTGTATACAAGATACTTAAAGAAAGAAGAGCGAGTATTAAGGATAAATATAATCTTGATATTAATATAAAAAAATGTTGTGACATATCTCTATCAAGTAAGAGAAAGTTGAAAATTAAAACTGACGTTTTTACTAAAGATTTCAAAGAAGTAGTTCAAGCTAAAGATATTGATATTGTGGTTGAATTAATTGGGGGTACCAATATTGCATATACCATATCAAAAGAAGCTCTTAAGAATAAGAAACACCTAGTAACAGCGAACAAAGCTCTTCTCGCCCACAAAGGAAAGGAGCTCAGAAAGATTAGTGCCGTAAATAAAGTAAACATTGGATATGAAGCAAGCGTAGGTGGTGGAATCCCTATAATTAGCTCAATAAAAGACTCTTTGTTAATAAACAAAATCACTTCTTTTTGTGGAATATTGAATGGAACATGCAATTATATATTAACCTTAATGTCTAATGGGATAGATTTTTCAAAAGCACTAGGAATGGCTCAAAAGGAAGGGTTTGCTGAGGCTGATCCAACACTAGACATAAATGGGAAAGATACAGCACATAAAGTTTCAGTTCTTTGCCAAACATGTTTCAATCTAAATCTAGACATGAAAGACATTTACACTCAAGGGATCGAAGAGGTTACTTCTTACGATATTGAAATTGCTAAGAATCTTGGATATGAGATAAAACTGTTAGGGATTAGTAGAATTAAAAAAAATAAGCTTGATGCAAGAGTCCACCCGACACTTATTCCACAGAATAATCCGTTATCAAATGTGGAGAATGAATTTAATGCAGTCCTTGTTAACTCAAAAAACCTCGGCCCATTTATGGCATATGGGTACGGAGCAGGAATGCTACCTACCGCATCAGCGGTTGTTAGCGACTTAATCCGTGTATCTAGAGCTGGGAATCTGTACGAGACAGACAAGGATGAGATAAAGATTGATGTTATTAAGTTTGAAAACATTAAGTCAAGATTCTACATAAGAATGATGATAAAAGATGAGCCTGGAAACCTAGGAAAGGTAACCAGCATTCTAGGTAAATATAAGATCAATATAGATAAAGCAATTCAAAACAACAAGAATTTAAAACTGAAGGCAATTCCTGTCATAATTATGACTAAAAGCTTAGAGCTAAAAGTTTTAAATAAGGCGATTCTGGCAATAAAGAAGAATAAGTTAATTCAGAATGAATCCCTTGTAATACCAGTTGAGGACTTTGCGTAAAGTATTGGCTATAAACTTTGAATCTATAATCTTAGATAATTTGAGAGAAGGAATAATACTCCTTGATAAAAAATTAAACTTTTTATTTATAAACCAAGAAGCCGAGGGAATTCTCGGAAAATCACAAAACTTCTTACAAAAGAAAGACAATATAAACATTATAGACAAAAAAGTAGTTAAATTAATAAAAGAAGTAAAAAAAAATCTAGAGACTAAGTTCGTCAGTGAAATTAAAATAACAGACTCTCTAGGGTCTAATAAGCTAAATTCTATATATCTCAGACCAATTTTCAACTACAAGACAAAAGAACCCAGCTTAGTTTATATACTCGTAAAAATTACTAACCTTGAAGGAACAAGTTTCCTCAACAAACAAACTAAGTTTGAAGATGAGGAAAAATTAATGAGTCAGCTTTTTTATGGCTTAGCTCATGAAATAAAAAATCCACTTGCTGGGATAAAAGGTGCAGCTCAAATTGTTAAAAAGAACAAGTCATCATTTGAAACGATAAAAGAATGCTCTGAGATAATAGAAAAAGAAGCAGTTAGGCTAGAGAATCTAGTAAATACTTTTAAGTACCTCCAACCACATTCAGAACAGAGCTCTACTATAGTAGAACTAAGTAAAGTAATTGATGAGGTAATTAAGCTCTGTTCACAAGAACATCGGAACAAAAAAACAAAAGTTTTTACTAACTACGAGAATGAATCAGCCAAAGTTCTATGTGACGAGAGCCTAATTAGGATTATATTCTTAAATATTATCCAGAACTCTTATGATTCAATTAAAAGTAGCGGCGAAATCAAGATTACAATAAAAAGAGCAAAAGACTTCAAGCTCAATAAAAAGAACTTTGTGCAAGTTGAAATACAAGATTCTGGAAAGGGTATAAGTAAAGCTGGTCTGGTTAAAATTTTTCAACCTTTTTATACAACAAAAAAAGATGGACAAGGAATAGGTCTATTTCTTAGCCAAAAGATTGCTAATAAATTTGGAGGCTTCATAGAAGTACGTTCAATACTTAAAAGTGGTACAAAATTTACTATTTATCTACCAGGCAATTAAATATTAAAAATTGGGTATAATTTCTGTCATGGATAAAATATTAATCGTTGATGACGAAGAAAGTATCAGGAAGGTTCTTAAGATTTTCCTAGAGAATGAAGGGTACAATGTAGCAACTGCTTCAAGTCTCGCTGAAACCTACTCTTCCCTTAAAAAAGATAAATTTAGTCTGATTCTCCTCGATATAAATTTGCCTGACGGAAACTCTTTAGATTATTTGAGAAAAATTAAAGAATTGAGTAGTAATATCTCTGTAATAGTTATGACCGCTCAAGATACTATGAATAACGCAATACAAGCAATCAAGAAAGGTGCGTACGACTATATAACTAAACCATTTGATTTTGATGAAAGCTTTACAAATACAATTGAGAGAGCTGTTAAAAATTCAATTAAAGATGTAAGAATCGAGAAATTGGAAACTGATATTAAGAAACATGATACAAATTCTTTTAATATTATTGGAAAATCAAGCCAAATGAAAAAAGTCTTTAAGGATATAGGGAGAATTGCAGAAAGTAGTCATACTGTCCTTATCTTAGGTGAATCAGGGTCCGGGAAGGAGCTTGTTTCAAAAGCAATACATTTAAGCGGGAAAAACTCAAAGAAGCCTTATGTTCAAATTAACATAACAGCAATCCCAAGCGAGCTAATAGAGAGTGAGCTTTTTGGATACGAAAAGGGTGCTTTTACAGGTGCCTCGGGTAAGAAGACGGGAAGATTTGAAGAAGCAAATGGTGGGACCATACTTCTTGATGAAATTGGTGACATGTCTTTCGACCTACAAAGTAAACTTCTTAGGGTTATAGAAGAAAAAAAATTCTATAGACTAGGATCTCAAAAACCTATTAAATTTCAAGCTAGAATTATAGCTTCAACCAACAAGGATCTTGAGGCTGAAGTTAAAAAGAAGAATTTCCGTGAAGACTTATATTTTAGGCTCAACTCTATTTCAATTGAACTCCCTGCTCTTAGAGAAAGAAAATCCGACATTCCACTTCTAGTTGACTTCTTTCTTTCCAAATATCTTCATCAAGACGATAGCATGAAGTTGGCAAAAGAAGACTTTGTAAGAGCATTGATAGACTATGACTGGCCTGGAAATGTAAGAGAGCTTGAGAATGCTATAAAAAAAGTTGTGCTAATGAATCCTGATGTCGAGCTTGATAGAGAATCAATAGAAGAACACCTACCTAGAATATCTAAAAAAATTCATAAGGCCGCTACAAAAATTAACTATAAAAATTTTATTGAAGATATTTTCATTAACCACAACCTTCCTGATAAAGGAATCTATGAGCTAATTATTAGCAAGATGGAAAAGACATTAATAGAATCTATTTTGATTAAGAACAAAGGCGATATTACTCTTGCTCATATTCAGCTTGGCTTAAGCAAAAAAGTATTGCTTAACAAGATAGAAAAGCTTGGGATAGACAAAGACATTATTCAGAACGCTTAAGCTTCCTTAGTGCTTTCTTCGCTGATTTATTCTGTGCTTCTTTTTTGCTCCTTCCTTTGGAAATACCAAGTTTTACTTTATTTATATAAACAGAGACATGAAACTCCCTTTCATGAGGAGGCCCCTCCTGTTTATCAACAATGTAATTTGGTAAAACCCCTAGTCTTTTCTGAGACTCAACTTGCAATATGGACTTGTAATCTTCGTCAATGAATTTAGAGAAATCTTGATTTAATAAGAATTCCTTTAAAAAATTCTCTGAGGACCTTATTCCTGAATCTTTAAAGATGGCACCAACTATGGATTCAAAAAGACCAGCCAAGTTTGACTCTCTTTTTTCTCCACCTGATTTCATCTCCCCTTTGCCCAGCAATAGATACTTCTCTAAATGATTTTTTTTGACAATTTTATAAAAAGATTTCGTGCTAACAATTTGATTTTTGAGTTTTGACAACATCCCCTCGTTATATTCAGGAAAGATAGAGAAGAGATGCTTAGTTACTATAAAGCTAATTATTGAGTCACCTAAGAACTCAAGTCTTTCATTATCTTTTTGGGCAAACTCATTACCGTATGAACTATGAGTTAAAGCCTCTTGCAAGAGGTTTTTGTTCTTAAAGGTGTAATTAATTCTTTCTTCTATAGTCAACTAGCTCTCCTGAGTGCAAAATAATAGAACTTCTATCAAGAAGATTAAGGATATAGCTTTTTTAGTTGTTGTAAAATAAATAAACATAATGTAAATTTACTTATTGGTGCTATTTCACCCAGAAGGAATTTGCAATGTCTAACCCTTTCGAATTACTAAGGTCAGAGATGGATGAGCTAGTTATTGGCCACTCTGATGTTAAGACTGCCCTACTGCTTGGTATAATATCCAGAGAACATATATATATACAGGGTCCTCCTGGAACCGCTAAAACAATGCTCTCTGAGATTGTTTCTAAATCTGCAGATTTATCCTTCTTCTTCTATCAAATGCACCGTGATACAAGACTTTCTGAACTAGTTGGTGATTTGGTAATATCAAGAGAAGATACAAAAAATGGAGAGATAATAAGACAGAATATTATTAAAGGTGGAATCCTAACCGCAGAGATATGCTTATTAGATGATATCTCAAGAGCTCCAGGGGAGTCACTTAATGTATTATTAAGAATTCTTAATGAAAGAAAATACGGTGATGAAGAAATTCCTCTTCTATCAGCTATTGCCACAAGTAATCCAACAGCTGACGAATATTATAATGAGCCTCTAGATCCTGCAAATCTAGATAGATTTGTCATACAAATTAACTCTAATGGTCTGTCTTACAGTAAGGAATGGGAAGACGTAAAAAAGATTATTAGTATTTATTCTGCAAAAAATAGTGAAAATAGTCGCATTGAAAAAATCGGAAAAAAAGTTTTAGATAAGAGTTACCAGAGACTTGAAAATGTTATTGTCTCATCCGAAATTCAAGAAGGATTAGTTAGTTTTATATCCTGGTTAATAGAAGACTTAAGACTTAACGAATCTAATTCTGTTATTTCTGATAGAACTTTTCTTGTTAAGTCTATTAAAGTAATAAAGGCAAGCGCCATACTAGATGGTCGAGACAAGGCAAATCTCTCAGACTTGAAAGCATTAAAATATATTCTTGCATTTAGAGTTCCAGAAGAAGTTTTACAATTAGCCGAAGAGAAACTTGAGTCTATTCAGGCCCAAAAAAAAAAGACCAAGAAGTAGAGAATAACCAAAAAAGAGAAGGGAACGACTTTGAAAAAGACTCTCCAAACAAACAAGCTGGAGACTCTTCAGATAAAGAGTCAGAGCTTTCCGAAGATGAGATAAAAGAAGCTTTAAATTCATTTACAGAGGCACTTGAAGAACTCCAAGATAATCTATCAACTGATGATGGATCAAAAACTGATGACACCGAAAACAAAGTCCCCACCAATCCATCAAATAGAAATCAGGATGATGGCGATGGAGATATTGACCAAACTCCTCTCTCTGAGAAAGTTTATGCAAGCAAATCAAAAAAATCTGGTGATACTGATTTGTCAAAAGTTGGCACTCTAGATAATACTGAAATTGCACAAAATGTTCAGATTGTCATGAAGGTCCTAGACGGTAATATCCAAAGAAGTATTGCCAAAAGAGGTACTTATCCAGGTGGTCTACCAAGAAGATATAAGCGTATGAATTCTTTCTATGAAATCGAGGATGTTGATCCAATGGATGTTACTATTTGGACCAAGAATCTTTCTCCACAACTCCCTAGGGTCCATCAGCGCGAGAAAGAGACAATGGGTGGTGAAATCGCAATACTAAGAGATATAAGCACTTCAATGATGGGTGTGTATAGTGAATGGTCTTCTTCTGTAGTTAAAGCTGTTGTTGAATTAGCTAGAGCCAAGCGAATGCGTGTTGGATACATAGAATTTAATCACAAATCATTTAAAACTATTATCGAAGAAAAGTTTTTCACTAAGGAATATGAAACTATTCTTGAATCATCAACAAAGACAGAGTGTTCGGGTAACACGAACTACGAAGAAGCACTTAAAGATGCTATTTCAGACTTTAGGGGAAGAGGTCTAAGAAATAAGCATATATTGTTTATTACTGACGGAATACCTACATCTGGAGATACTGAAGTAAGAAAAGAAAGAGAGAGAGCCAAGAGGTTGGGAATATGCATACATTCAATATTCATTGGATCAAAGAATTTCCCAATTATTTTAAATAACATTTCTAAAGAAACCTATGGTTCACAGTTTGTTGCCTACAGAGCTGAAAATGGAAATATCAAAATTGAAAGAAAAGAATCTAGCATAGCATTTCACAAACCTAACAGTGAAAGACAGACGGCGGACTTGTTAAACTTTATATAAAATCTAAAGTAGGACCATGTTGTCTCTATTTATAACTTCGTCAGAATATTTATAACCTAATATCTTCTCAATCTCAGAGGACTTTTTACCTTTAATTAAACTTATCTCATCTGAACTATAAGAGATCAAACCCCTAGCTATAGGAGAATTATCTCCCGAACTAAGGCATACAACTTGCTGCCCTTTTTCAAATGAACCTTCGATCTTAAGTATTCCAGATGGTAGTAAGCTTTTCCTATTATTAACTATAGCGTTTGCAGCTCCAGAATCTAAATAAAGCTTACCAGAAGACCTAGGGCCCATCCCTATCCACTTCTTTCTACTCCCAACCTTGATGGAACTCGGAATTATTGCAGTACCTATATCCTTAGAATTAAAAATATCCTTTAAAATATTCTTACTCTTACCATTTGCGATTATAGTTGGAATCCCAAACTTAGAGACTTCCAAGGCCGCATTAATTTTTGAACTCATTCCTCCAAACGAGACCTGAGAGTCAATATCATTAATAACTTCAGCATCAAAACTCTTCTCATCAAGAAGGGTAATTAATTTTGCTTTTTTATTAGTTTTGGGATTTTTATCATAAAGTCCGTCTGTGTCTGTAAGAAGAATAAGGCAATCAGCATCCATCATAGCAGCTACTTTAGAAGCCAGAATATCGTTGTCACCAAACATTATCTCATCTATAGAAACAGTATCATTCTCATTTACGATAGGAACAATATCCATTTTTAGTGATTCTAGAATCATCGCCCTTGCGTTTAAGAATCTTTTTCTATCGTTAAATATATCATTAGTTAAGAGTAGTTGAGATACGTTGATATTCTTTTTCAAAAAAGCCTTTATATAGTAACTCATCAACTTAACCTGCCCTAAAGAAGCAAGGGCCTGTTTTCTTAAGATATTCAATCTTTTCAAATTAAAATTAAAAAGTTCATTTCCTGCGAGAATCGCTCCCGATGAAACTATTAAACATTCTATCCCAGAGCTCCTAAGTCTTTCAACATCTGAGGCTAAATACTTAATTCTGGCATAGCTTATCTTTCCTTCATCCGACAAAGCTTTCGAGCCAATTTTAATTACAACTCTTTTAATTTTTTTAATAATATTATCTCTATTCATAATAATCTTTTAACCCTTGACATGAAAAATATAGAAGTATAATTAAAGAATGTCTATAGCGCGGGAATAGCTCAGTTGGCTAGAGCATCTGCTTGCCAAGCAGAAGGTCGCGGGTTCGAGTCCCGTTTCCCGCTTTTCTAATATTAAATATTAAGAAAAGCTTATAAAATTTTTGGTGTTTTCTACGCTCTTAATCCATCTTACAATATTTGGAAATTCACTTAATTCGATCTT
>TARA_B110000263_G_scaffold70935_1_pt1 | contig 39325 bp, 38 predicted proteins | sample TARA_B110000263 | Tara Oceans TARA_B110000263 (sample SAMEA4397730) | marine metagenome | biome: Polar Biome; feature: [MES] marine water layer (ENVO:01000295) within the mesopelagic zone...; material: water (ENVO:00002006), including particulate matter (ENVO:01000060) such as......
TAGACCCATTGATCTGTTTTCCAGTAGGTCAGTGCCATAACTCTCAGGAACTGTGACCTCTGAGAACCATGTGGCATTAACTTGTGAGTTTGAAGATATTGTGCCAGTAAAGTTGAGGAATGATTGCCCCTGGATTGGAACGTTGCTTTCCGAAATAGAATTGTGAGTCACTGTGGGGTGTCTCCCTAGTGGATTAATCGATTCTTGAAGTGGCAATAGAAAAACAAGTAACGATACAAAGATGATTTTGGCGATCCTGAAATTTCTCATTTGGAATGACATGTATTCACCACTATGAGGTTCCATGGATTATCCTGGAACCTGAGAAATCTATTTCCAGAGGGAACATCCGAAAATCTGGACCAAGTTCTCTTTGCAGAGTTTCTCTAAGTCCATTGTCGCCGTAGACTAGTAGAAAACCACCATTTCCAGCCCCTAACAACTTCGCACCCTTTGCTCCAGAAGACATGACTCGCCCGTATAGTTCATCGATAGATGGATTCGTAATCATCGATGAAATCCCTCTCTTGGCAGTCCAAGTATCATTCAGAAGAGCTCCGAGAGAATCGAGATCGCCGTTTTGAAACATCATTACTGCCTGATCTGCGTGATCTCGAATCTCGCGCATCCTGCTACTCTTGTCTCCCTCATCTTCCGATTCCTCGGCTAGAACTTTACTAGCACTTCGAGTCATACCGGTGAAAACAAGTGTGAAATTTCTGGATATCTCGGCTAACATATCATTTCCAATTTCCATTGGTTCTACAGAAACTCCTTTGCCTCCAAATCTGATTGAGTTGACTCCACCGTAGGAGGCTGCGTACTGATCCTGACGCCCGATGGGAGCTCCCATTATTTCTATCTCAATCTTGCATGCCTCTTCGGCAAGTTGTTCCTTCAGTGGCTTTCTGCCTTGGAATGCATACATTGCATTCAGAAGGCCAACGGTAACCGATGAAGAAGATCCAAGTCCCGAACCTCTTCCGGGTATGTCTGCGATAGTAGTGATTTCAACTCCTGATTCAATGCCAGTTAGTCGCAAAGCCTCCCTAACTAAGCCATGCTGAATCTTGGATACTGAATCGACATCCTCCATGGACGAATATGAGATTCTAATCCTGTCATCGAATCTCCTATTGATCGTGACATACACATATTTGTTTATTGCAGCAGAAACTACGAGGCCGCCCGATGGCTCTGCCATAGAGAACTCGTCAATATCTGTCCCACCGCCACAGAAGGACACTCTTAGCGGGGTTCGACTGATTATCATCGCAACTTGGGGGGCGGAGTATCACTCATCAAGACGCCGGTTTGGTGAAATCAAGGAATTCTGCCAATGACAAGGCATATGAGAGGGACGCATCCGCGAAAGACAGAGGGCCATGGGCAACCTAGTAACTATGGACGACCTAAGCAATGATGATATCATTGCTGTACTGGACGATGCCGAGCGCCTAGTTCCTGTGGCCATGGGAGAAATTCTCCTGCCTCTGCTACAAGGCAAGGTTCTGGCAAATATGTTCTTCGAGAACTCTACTAGGACTCGAATGTCATTCGAGAGCGCCATGAAGAGGCTCGGTGGCTCGGTCCTGAACTTCAGCTCGGTTGGCACATCTGTCTCCAAGGGCGAGACTCTGTATGATACGATGCAGATGATTGACGGCTATGCAGACGTAGTGGCAATCAGGCATCCTAGACAGGGTGCAGCGCAATACAGCGCTGATGCCGTCAGAATACCAATACTGAATGCTGGAGACGGGGCTGGAAATCACCCTACACAGACAATGCTAGACCTATTCACCATACGACAGGCTCATGGGTCCCTGGATGGTTTGAATGTGGTTCTAGTGGGTGATCTGAGATACGGAAGGACGGCTCACAGTCTATCTCACGCACTTGTGAGGTTCGGTGCCAGTCTTACACTAGTCTCCCCAACCTCACTGAAGATGCCAGTGGAGATAGTCTCTGACTTGAGGTCCCATGGAGCAGATGTCACTGAGACGGAGTCCCTGAATGAACAAATTACCGGAGCGGACGTCATCTACATGACAAGAATCCAGAAGGAGAGATTCCCTGACGAGGAAGAGTATACCAAGGTAGCAGGGATATACAAAATTGAGGCAACCGATCTGGTGGGTGCTAAGAAGGGCATGATTGTCATGCACCCACTACCTAGGGTGGATGAAATAGCCCCCAGCGTCGACTCCACCGAATTCGCTAGGTACTTTCAGCAGGCGTTCAATGGCGTGCCTACTAGGATGTCCCTACTGTGCAGGAGCCTAGGTGTGAAAGTCCCGAAGAAGGTGAAGTAATGACTGAGATGAGAAGGGTAACCGCGATTCGAAACGGGACAGTGATTGACCACATACCCTCTGGATACGCGATGCAGGTAATCCGGATTCTGGGAATCGATACTGACAGAGCGACTCCGGTTTCCCTTGTGATGAACGTTCCAAGCGACAAGATTGGGAGGAAAGACGTGCTCAAGATCGAAGACAGGGAACTTGACCAAGAGGACCTGGACAGGCTGGCACTAATCGCACCTGCTGCCAGCATAGCGATAATCAGGAACCATGCAGTTGCAGAGAAGATGAAAGTGGAACTGGCAGATGACCTGTTAAACATCGCTAGATGCTCCTTCTCGAACTGCATCACGAAGAACAACCACGAGCCCCTTCCTCAGAGAATGCGAGTAGTCTCTCAGGACCCATTGGAAATCAGGTGTTACTACTGCGGATGTGGGCAGGAAATAGATGAGTTAATCGAGAACATCATCTAATTTGAGTCCCTAAACGTTGGCGTAGGAAAATTCCCAGATAACTATCTATGCGACTAGGAAGCATTTGCCAGCCAATCTCTCATTGTGCAGGACTGACAGACCTCCCGGCTGGTGATCTCCCCGCACTCCATGCAGTTGTTGACCTCGTGCTTGAGATCTGGGTTAGCCATGGAATGGAGTTCTCTGATTTGATCCAGGGAGTGCAGGAGGCCGTGTCTAGCACCGGGGGTCAACTCCTCTAATCGGGCTACTACTGACCTGCTCTGCTGGCGCATTGCTCCCGGTGCATGAGGGCACTCTCCGTGGTGGATTGGCAGGTCAGCATGCAGTGCGTAGGCGTGGATCTCCTGCTCGGGGATCCATCTGAGAGGGACTATCCTGGGAATCAAACCCTCTATCTGAGAATTTGTGTGAGGTGCAAGCCTGACCGATCGGTCTATCTCGCCCTTCTGGAGGTTCATCAGAATCGACTGGGCCATGTCATCCAGATTATGCCCTAGGGCCATTACGTTGGCCCCGACCTTTTCTGCTAGGGCATTGAGACCCTGACGACGGAAGACGCCGCAGAACGAGCAAGGCATGAGTCCCTTCGCCTCTGCGTGCATTTCTCCCATTGACGGCATTAGCTGTACTACCTCGTCCATTCTGCCATATCCCATCTCCTCGTAGCTCAGCGTCTCGAACCTGATGTCAATTGACTCCGCGAGTTTCCTTGCGAATTCCATAGATGGAGCGCGGTATCCGTCAATCCCCTCGTCTACGCACCCTGCGACCAATTCCACATCCCTTCGACGACCGATGATCTCATCCATCATAGAGAGGAGGACGGCCGAGTCCTTGCCACCAGAGACAGCGATGAGAACAACGAAGTGTGATCCGTCATCCCTAATTGCGTTTTTTGGTAAATCCAACTGAAGCCGAAGTTCGCGTGACATTCTCTTGCGAATGGAAGAATAGAGGTGTCGACCACAGAGGTGTTGGCCACTGTATGCTTGGAAGACAATTGCATCAGAGCGACATCTGCTACATGACTGGACCTCGATTTCACCGCTCATGATGAGTCGTCGCATAGCATAGGCTTGAACCCATCCTCCGGTGAATTGATTCGTACTCTCCTGACCGGAATGCCATGGAAGACTCCGGGGCCTTGCCTAGGAGGAGTGAGGTGGGAAGCAAGATTTTCTCGCCTTTCGTTGACAGGTTTTCACTGATAGCACTCTCCGTTTCTGGGATTATTATCGCTCCAGAAATCGCTTCTGGAATAGAGCCTTTCCTGGGGGAGAAATCGTTTTCGGCAGTTGCCTGTGGATTAATTATTGCCATACCACTTATCGCGAGTTCGATAGGGAAATTGTATGTCCGTATCCGGGCCTAATCGGAGCGTAGTCTGGCAAACCCTGATTCAACGTAACCAGATACGGTCTGCCATGGGATGATAAATCGCAATCCAGCAACTGATACAATGAACAGCCCTGCAGAGATTACCTTGCCATAAGTCATCTGTAACTCCAGTGACTCCTTCACCTGTCCAGTCCACTGCGTCCCCTCCAGAATTCCAACGATTGTAATCATGAAGTCGTCGAAGGCCAGTGCCAGAGCAGTGGTAATGCCAACAAGTGAGACTACGACAATCAGCTGGATGAGATGAGAGTTCACTATATTGTTGAACTGCCTGATGTACTCTGGATCACGCTTGGACTCCTCGGGCAGGGAAGCAGCGTACTCCATATGGCCAATTGCAGCCAATCCCGATTCCATGAATAATAACATCAGAATGGCGATTCCCAGTAGTGAGCTGGCTAGTGGGGATACTAGGTCCCCGAACATTGTTCCTTCTCCAATCTGTGTCGGAAGTGCCCTAAGTCCTACGTCGACCTCGGAAACAATGGGCTCGAATGTTAGAACTGCATGGAATGCAATCACAATGATGTAGTAGCCAACGACCCATGAAATGGATCTCTTAGATAACCCCCATATTCCAATTAGGCCAATTAAGATTGGGGCGAAGACTATCCCCAGGAAAATCAGCTCCATCACCAAGCCCAGTGGATGGAAGAGATCCCCGATGTGATACATCGAGTCATTGCTGTTCCAAGGGAAGTGCAGTCCATGCTTGAAAGTAGCAATTATCCATGCGAACAAGAATGGGATAATCACCCAAGCACCTAGCAATGCTGCTGAGACCTTCTTAATCCTAGTTTGTAACTCCTGCGAAGATGCCCAAAAACGCTCGATTGCAAATGTCGCAAAAGCACACAGTGCCAGAGGTCCTAGCAAGGACATTGTGCCAGTCTGTCCGACGCCGAGAATGAAGTCGGGAATCATCAAGCCGTTCAAGTTGTCAAGCCACATTAGCCCCCTAGTGTGCTCATAGGAAGGACACCATGTTTCTTCATTATTGTCGATTATAAACTGTTCACTGCATAGCCCATAAATCTCGCCCATCCTCTTCAACAAGAGAATGAGTGAGACTGTGGATGCAATCTGAAGAAATAGGATTTGCCATTTTCTCCTCAAAACGGGAATATGGAGAGTCTCGGTAATCTCAGCTTTCTTTTCACCAATTTCCAATCTTTCACCCCCTGGACTGTAACAAGGCCTGTGACAATTCAACATCTGGCATCCAGTCGACCACCTTTGCCCCATAGCCCGAGACTGCAGTTAGCCTATTCTGTCTCTCTAGCTTCAGTACCTCGTAAGCCATCCTAGGGATTCTGCTGACTAACCTCTCGAGATCTACGCTACTGGGTGAGAGGATGATGACTTCGTGGCCTTTGCCCGATAAGTTTCGTATTGCTGGCAATGTTGTTCCATCTCCTTCTAGACTGCTGATTATGAATACTGGAGAACCACGGCTAATCCTTGGTGAAAGGGCATTGGTAACAGCTTGAAGAGGCATAGAACCAGACGGAGAAATTGAGGCTAGCCTACTCAGAACCTTATACTGCTGCTTATCTCCCGTGTCAGGTGGCAAGTAATCCATTCTGCTACCATAGGTAACCATAGCAACTGAGTCTTTCCTTTTCAAGAAGTGGCTAGCCAGTGAGGCTGCTGCCGAGGCCCCCATCTCAAGGGGGTTCTTCAGGACGGTTCCAATTCTGCTTACTTCCCTAGTATCCAGTATTATGAAAATGTCGGTAACTGCATCCCTAGTCTTCTGATTGACCATCAGCTCGCCAGTTCTAGCAAATGCCTTCCAGTTTATTGAGCGAATAGGGTCTGTGGAAAGGTACTCTCTCAATGAGTAGAATTCCATCCCTGGGCCAGGGGTTCGAAGTGTTGTAGCTCCAGTATACATCTTTGGGACATCAGCCCTTAGCATTGCATCCTCTACATCTCTGACTTGGGGAAATACTGTGATATCAAAGATGTCTTCAATCACCGACTCGTTGACAAACAAACCGAATGTGTTTCGATACCTCACGGAGATTGGGCCTATGGAATAGTAACCGCGAAGTGGGCAGCGGAGCATGTAATCTAGTTTTGTCGACTGCCCCGGACCTAGGTTAAGCCGAATCTGGTTAATCCCCCTCCTAATCTTCATCTCGTGAGGGACATTGTCGAATACCTCGAGTAACTGAGTTCTTCTGTATGACTTGTTGGTTATGGAAAGAGATACCTCGATTAGATCCCCTTTATACACATTTGAGTGGGGTACGAATCTAGTAATCTCGAGGTTTGACTGGCCGGCAATCCAACCGTTAATCGAGATGAAGGCAATGAATGTCAATCCGATTATAATCATCTGGAAATTAGAAATCATCATTCCTACTAATATCAGGCTAATCCCGCCTGCCAGCATTATTGCAGCCTTCCTAGTCCACAATTCTAGTCACCCCCCCTGCCTCTCCCCATTGCTTTATTCTCCTAACAATTCCAACCAATTCATCCGGCCTGTAGTTTCTATCCTCGAATAAGAAACGAACCAGAACTGGGTCACCGATCATTCCTTGAAGTTCCGATGCTGGCATTGCATCGAACTCTTCCCTGGTCAGCGCGTTTAGGTTCCGAATCCTAGTGAGGAGGACCTGTCGAATTTTCTCAGGCCTTTGATAGTACTTGTATCTCTCAGCATCTCCAAAACCATAGTAAACAACTCTGAAGACATGTCGCCAGTCTTCCGGATCCTCCTTTCTGATTAGTACTGCCTCAAGCAAAATGAATAGTAATAGGAATAGTATTAGCATAGCCATCCAATCATTTGTGAAGTAGATCAGTAGGTAGTACACAAGGTTGTAAGTATCTCCGAAGATAGTGGGCTGTTGATGCCGACTTTCATCGAAAATTACCAAGGAATGTTCGCCCGGAGACGTGCCGTTGTTATTCAGAATTAGGGCCTCAGCAACCACATCCATAATCCACTTTCTATTGTCGTTCTCAGGAACCATTCCCAAGTAACTAGAATCGAACTCTGGGTCATAAATCGAGTTAATCAGTACAGAACCGTCAGAGATGAAGTGAACCCTTCCCGTCTCGGAATTTCGGCATAGAATTACCTCGCAATACCTCACATAAACTGGGAAAGGGCCCTGTTCGTCTCCAACCAGACCGAATGCAGCATATGATCCAACTGAGTAATTGCCATCGTCATTATTATCTATCCAAGAATCCTGAGTAGTTTTGGCAATTACGTACCTGCGCTCGGCTGGATTGTAGGAAGTGTCCTTCTCGAATGCTGATGGGGTGTTAGTGAGTATACTATAGTCCTGAGACCAGTCCCACTTGGGTTGATTTGTAGATGGATCCGTGCCCTGGAATCTATGAGAGCATAGTCCTGAATCCTGAATGGTGACAAATTGGGCGCCAATCTCTGGGTTACTAGGGTCCTTGTCAAGAACGTCAACTACACCGTCTTTGTCAATATCCCTTAGGCATGGGTTTACGCTAGTCTGAACCCCCTGTGAAGAAGTGAAATTGAAGGCTGAGGTAGTGTTCACCCAGACGAAGTCTGAACCAAGATCGCTGTCGTAACTATAGTCAGTATAGAGGCGATGGTTTGTGAAGTCAAGGCCGAACTCTGCTGCAAGATTGCTTGAATAGCCAAAATCATCCATTAAGATTAGAGTGCCCCCTCTAGAAACGAAATTTCTTATCGCAACAATCTCCGATGAAGTGTACCCATCTCCCTCGGAAAACTGAACCAGGTCATCATCGCCCGTGAATCGGGGGAGAGAAATAGTGTCCCTCTCTACTCCAGAGATTACGAAAATTGTCTGTTCTGGGTGGTCTATGTCGCTAAGCAAGAGGGGACTGGAAACTAGGGCTGTGGTCTCTACTCCCTTCCTATTCAAATCCTCTCTAAATTTGCCCAAATCGTTCCATTCGTCGCCATATGCAGACTGCTGGGTCTGTCCGGGGATGACATAAGTGACCGCAATAGAAAGAACGAGTAGGAGGAGAACTGCCCAGAATGAAACCTGCAGAGCACCTCTCCTATTTCTCCTCGATTTAAGAAATTTTGAGAGTTTGTTCCAATCTACCATCCCCCGACCTCCCATCAACTACGAGCCATTGAGCCGGAAGTTCGTTTTATGACCGTTATGTGACCGTGAACAGTCCTGCATCGACTTATCTTGAGAGTTTCACAACCGTTCCCACGTTCGCAACTTCCTCTACAGGGACTGCAAGAAGGCCGTCTGTAGACGGCCACGGAAGTTCATTAGGATTGATTCCTTGTTCGGTGGCGACTAATATTGCAACGATATTACCGGTGTCTACATCCACAGTAAAATCTGCGAGATGGCCTAGGAGATCGCCGGCTGCATCAACGACCTGCCGTGTCATAATCTCCTGGGTGAATGTAGTCTTCATACAATTCCTCAAATCAATTCAATTCCGGAAAATGAACCAGACGATCTGCGGACTGATTCCAAACCACTGGTTAGAGTCTCCTCCAACTTGGAATAATATTGCATCATCTCATCTGTTACAGTTGGCCTCACCCTCCCAACAGCAGTTTCGAAATTCCTCTTAGTCACTGTCTTCTTTCCATTTCTCATTGCAATCAAGGCGGCTTCTCTGCAAACCGCCTCGATATCTGCACCTGTGTAATTCTCCATTCTTGCCGCCAAATCATCAATCTTGAACTTACTAATTGGCATTTCCTTTGTGTGAATCTTCAAGATTGCAGATCGGGAGTCCCTGTCTGGAGGAGGAATATGGAGTATCCTCTCGAATCGTCCACTGCGCAATAGAGCTGGGTCAATCATCTCGGGACGATTTGTGGCTGCGATCACGATAACCCCCTCCATTCCTTCCACGCCATCGAGGCTGCTTAGCAATTGGTTTACCACCCTATTCATCACGTCGGAACCCTCGCCTGAGTGGCTTCGGCGCATTCCTGCTATGCTCTCAAACTCGTCTAGGAAAACAATCGATGGGCTTGCTTGTTTGGCTTTCTTGAAGACCTCTCTGACTGCTTTCTCTGATTCCCCGACCCACTTAGAAATTAGTTCGGGACCTTTGATGGAGATGAAGTTGGCCTTGGCCTCATTAGCAATAGCCTTGGCAATTAGCGTCTTTCCGGTTCCCGGGGCCCCGAACAGCATAATCCCTCTTGGGGGGTTGATTCCAAAGTGGACAAACTGTTCCGGCATATTCAATGGCCATTCTATGCTCTCCTTGAGTCTCTCCTTGATATCCTCTAGACCGCCAACCTCTTCCCATGTCACTTCTGGAACCTCAACGTAAATCTCCCTTAGAGCACTGGGTTCAATCTCCTTGACTGCCTCTTGGAAGTCCGACATCCGAACCTCCATCTTTTCGATTACTTCTGGAGAAACCTCTTCCTCTTCCAAGTCAATCTCTGGCAAATATCGCCTCAAAGCTTTCATTGCCGCCTCTCTGACCAAAGCCGAGATGTCTGCTCCCACAAAACCGTGGGTATTGTCGAGAAGCCAGTCTAGACTGTAATCATCACTAATGGGCATGTCCCTAGTGTGAATCTCAAGAATCTCCCCCCTCCCTATCTTGTCTGGAACTCCGATTTCTAATTCTCTATCGAATCGTCCTGGTCTTCTGAGGGCTTGATCAATCGCGTCTCTCCTATTAGTCGCACCTATCACTACGACGTTGTCCCTCCCGCCCATTCCATCTAGAAGAGTGAGAAGTTGCGCGACAACTCGCCTCTCGACTTCCCCTGTGACATCTTCCCTCTTTGGGGCGATGCTATCGAGCTCGTCAATGAAGATGATGGCAGGGGCGTTTGCTGCGGCCTCGTCAAAGATCTCACGGAGTTGTTTCTCACTCTCACCGTAGTACTTCGAGATAATCTCTGGACCGTTGATAGAAGTGAAGTGGGCTTTGGTCTCAGATGCTACGGCCTTTGCAATAAGTGTCTTCCCTGTTCCTGGAGGTCCGTGAAGAAGGACCCCTCGAGGAGGATCAATGCCAAGACGACGGAAAAGAATGGGGTGCTTTAGGGGTAGTTCAATCATTTCTCTTACTTTCTGAAGCTGGTTACCTATGCCTCCAATATCTTCGTATGAGATAGTCTGAATTAGACTCTCTTCTTCATGGTCTAATGCATCTTCCTTGATTACAATCTCAGTGTCTGGCAAGACCTGCACAATCCCCTTAGGACTCGTCTGAACGATAGCAAAGGGTAGAGCCTCAGCGAAAAGAGTCATTCCTGGAATGAAAATCCTATCTCCGGCTACTACTGGCCTCTTGTTTAGGCCTCTTCTAGCAAATCCTTCTATTCCCGGACCAAAACGCACCTTCTGTTGTTTTGCCATCACTGGGCTCAGAATCAGCTTAATACACGGCTCAACCTCGACTTTGCGAATCTCGGCTTTGTCTCCAAGGCTTACTCCAGAATTTTTCCTAATGATTCCATCAATCCTAATTACTCCGAGGTTAGCATCTTCGGGCCTACACCTCCAAACTATGGCTGCGGTCTTCCTCTCGCCCTCAATCTCTACAATATCCCCGGGCTTCAGATTTAGATCGTTGTCGAATGGGACTCTGGCACGGCCATGCCCTACATCACTGGGTATTGCTTTAGCGACCCTCAAAGTAAGTGATTCTGATGAGTTGTTTGCCATTTTACGCTCCCTAACACTTCTTCTCGTGCATCGGGGGTTGTTAAACCCTGCAATCTTGGATTCTCCAAGAGGTAAAATGGTTATCGGAACAAAGAGGGCCGATGCGCATAATTCATTTCGGAAGTAGTAGCCGCCAGCAACATGGCACACGTACTAGAGACTGGATTCGAGATTTTACAAAGAGACAACCCCAATGGTAGTCCTACGGTGATAGGATACAATATCATCAATGGAGAGTTGCGCTCTTCTAGTGATGGAGAAAATTTCGAAAGCAGGAATCCTGCATGGCAAGAAGACTGCCTTGGAGTATTCCCTCTGTCGACCAAGCAAGATGTCCACGATGCTTTGAAATCTGCCAGAGAAGCATTCTCGGAATGGTCAATGACTCCAGCGCCTTCAAGGGGTCAGATTATTGGCAACATGGGTAGGTTACTAATGGAGTACAAAGATGACATTGTCAGAGTGGAGACAAGAGAGATTGGTAAGACTCTCAAAGAGAGTGCAGGTGAAGTTCAGGAGGCAATCGATACATGTCTATTCTTCCAGTCCGAAGGGAGGAGGTTATACGGTCAAACAGTAAACTCCGAATTGCCGGACAAGGAGTTGTTCACCTACAGGAGACCGTTGGGAGTATGTGGAATAATCAATGCAAGCAACTTCCCTGCAGCAGTCCCTTTCTGGAAGATGATTCCCGCAATAATGTGCGGAAACACATGTGTCTGGAAGAGCCCTCAGGACTCACCATTACTGTCATTCATGCTCACCAGAATCATGCATGAGGCAGGCCTACCAAACGGAGTAATCAACTTGATTCATGGACGAGGAAGTGGTGCTGGGCAGTTCCTAGTTGATTCTGCAGAAGAAGGGTTGTTGAACAAGATAAGTTTCACAGGTTCAACCTCCGTTGGGAAGATGATTGGGGAGGTCTGTGGGCGAAATCTGGTCTCTTGCTCCCTAGAATTAGGTGGGAAGAACCCATTGGTTGTAATGCCTTCTGCAAATATTGACAATGCTGTCGAAGGGGCTTACTGGGCCGCCTTCGGAACTGCTGGACAACGTTGCACTAGCCTAGGAAATCTGATAGTGCACGAAGATGTCTATGATGAATTTATGGTGAAGTTCATGGCCAAAGTCAAGGATACGAAAATTGGCGACTCTCTAAGGCACGAAGACGTACTGTATGGGCCAATGCTTTCGAAGAAGTATGCAAACGATTTCCTTAGAGATCTAGGGATGTGCGAATCTGATGGAGCTACAAAACTCTGGGGCGAGGGGATGATAACCAATGATAACAAACCTGCAAACTTCCTTGGGGATGCATCTGAAGGAGTTTACATGTGGCCTCACGTGTATGCGGACGTGACAGAGGATATGCACTGCTTTCAAGAGGAAATATTTGGTCCGGTGGTCACGGTAGTAAGGACAAACAACTTCGAAAATGCTCTACATTTGGCCAATGCATCGCCCTACGGACTATCAAGTGCATGCTACACTAATGACAGACTTGAGGCATATCGCTTCAAGACGGGAATAAGAGCTGGCATGACTGGAATCAACAACTCGACGACTGGAGCCGAGGCACACCTACCCTTTGGAGGGGTCAAGGACAGTGGAAACGGCACCAGGGAATCGGGGATTTGGGTCCTAGAAGCTTACTCCTACTGGCATGCTGTTAATGATGAGCTGTCCGGAAAACTACAATTGGCTCAGATAGATGTGGAAGAGATACACATAGAAGAAGCAGATGTTGACTACTCTTCACTTGCCTAGAGAAGCGGCTCTCCGCATTTGGGGCATGGCAGACCAGGAAGCCAAGCTCCCGGCATGTAACCGCAATTCAGGCAGATGGAGGTCTCTATATCGTCTCCGAGCACACTTTACCGATCTGGTAGAAAATTAGAAAGCTTTCGACTGATTTCGGAATGCAATTACTTATTGCTCGTCTCCATGCCCAATGACATTGGGGGCTGGTGCAGATAGAAAAGCGGATTGGGAACCCACGAAGATTGAGGGAATATCAGAGGTCTGTGGGAAGTGTGAAGCTCCCAATGAAAAGGGGATTTGGGAAGACCGATCGAAAGGACGATTGGTGGAAGGGGCCAACTGCGATGGCAGCTTATCTAGGATTCATGATTATCTACGCTACTTGGCGAGGATTCATGGAGTCAGACTTCTTGTTTTTCAGTGATTTTGGAGCTTCATCCTGTGAAAATTGGGATTCTGCTAAATCTTTCAAGGATGTCTCAGAATGCCAAACAATGGCTATCGAACAAGGCAGCCATGTTCTCTCTCCGCTTTACAGTCCTCTGATATTCCCTCAATCTTCGTGGGTTCCCAAAGAATTGTGGTGGATGAGTCCGGCAATGTTCATCCTAATTTTTCCTGCTGGATTTCGAGCAACCTGCTACTACTATCGTAAGGCATACTATCGTGCATTCTTCCAGCAGCCTACTGGGTGTGCAGTTTCAAAACCATGGAACGAATATAGTGGTGAGAGGGGCATTCTTGTAGTCCAAAATCTGCATAGAATTTTCATGTACATCGCAGTAATATACTTGCCAATCCTAAGTTACGATTTCTGGCTCTCGGTTAATTTCCACGATGCTACCGGGGACTATTTTGGCGTCTCAGTTGGTTCCCTGGTTCTTCTACTGAATGTTATTCTACTATCTGGGTACGTATTTGGGTGTCACGCTTTCAGACATGTAGTTGGTGGAGGATCAAACGATTGGACTGGTTCGTCGATTAACCGTTTCAAGTACAGTATGTGGAAGTTCTCGACTAAGTTAAACGAACGTCACAAAGACTGGGCTTTACTCAGCCTATTTTGGGTAATGTTCGCCGACTTCTACATTTGGATTTGTCAAGATTTCGGGCTAACTGACTATGTCATCCTTGGAGGGATATGATGGAAGAGAAAGTCGAACATCACAAGTTTGATGTCATTGTAATTGGGGCTGGAGGGGCCGGACTCAGAGCAGCGATCGAAGCCAGCAAGACAGGAGCAAGTGTTGCCATGATTTGCAAATCATTGCTGGGTAAGGCTCATACGGTTATGGCAGAGGGAGGGGCGGCAGCTGCTCTGGCCAACAACGACCCGCGAGATTCATGGCAGACTCACTTCCGAGACACCATGAAAGGAGGCAAGTATCTTGGAGACTGGAGGATGGCCCAGATTCACGCCCAGCAGGCACCTGATAGAATCAGGGAGCTGGAACGGTGGGGTGCAGTTTTCGACAGAACTCCCAAAGGACTAACGAGTCAGAGGAACTTCGGTGGGCACACTTACCCAAGGTTAGCCCACATTGGAGATGCTACTGGACTAGAGTTAATTCGAACCCTACAACAGAAAGGCATCCACGAAGGTATGCAAGTATTCATGGAATACACTGTTAGAAGAATCTTCAAGACTGATGGGAAAGTTTCAGGTTGCTTCGCTTATGACAGAAATGATGGTTCTCTGCATGTTTTCAAGGCCAAGACGATTGTACTGGCTACAGGTGGCATTACACGCTGCTGGGAAGTATGCTCCGGGTCATGGGAGTACTCAGGCGAAGGTCATGCATTGGCCTACTGGGCGGGAGCTGAAATGGGAGATATGGAATTCGTCCAGTTTCATCCAACTGGCATGATTTGGCCGCCTTCTGTGAAAGGTATCCTCGTTACCGAAGGAGTGCGTGGAGAGGGCGGTGTGCTGAAGAATAACAAGGGTGAGCGATTTATGTTCAACTACGTTCCGGAGATGTATGCAGATGAGTTTGCCGATACGATTGGAGAGGCCGAAGCGTGGGTCAAGGAAGTTGTTGACGGTAAATTAGCGACTAAGAGGAGACCCCCGGAGCTTCTAACCAGAGACGTTGTAGCCAAAGCGATAAACAGCGAGAAGAAATCAGGAAGATCCTCCGAGCACGGAGGCGCATACCTAGACATCTCTTGGAGAGACTCAGAGGAAGTTAAGAAAAAGTTACCAGGGATGTACCATCAGTTCAAGGAATTGGCAGCAGTGGACATAACCAAACAGCCAATGGAGGTGGGCCCTACTGCTCACTACGTAATGGGTGGAGTCAAAGTTGACCCGTACAGCCAAGAGACTACTGTAAGGGGGCTATTCGCTGCTGGAGAGGTGGCAACCGGACTACACGGTGCAAATCGACTAGGTGGCAACTCACTTTCAGACTTGATTGTATTCGGCAAGATTGCTGGAGAGCATGCTGTGAAATACTCGAAAGAACAGGATGATTTCTCCGAGATTAATCAATCTGAGATTGATGAGGTTATTGAAGAGACCTTAGAACCGCTAGACAGGAAAGGTGGAGAGAACCCTGCCAAGGTAGTGAGAGATCTTAGAGAAATGATGCAGAATAAGGCTGGAATCATAAGAACGGGTGAGCTCCTTGAAGGAGCGCTCAAAGACCTTGAGGAACTTAGAGAGAGATCTTCTTTAACTTCCCCGGGAGGTGGAAGAATGTACAATCCAGGATGGCATCAAGCACTTGAGATAGGCGCTATGATAGATGTCAGCAAGATGTGCGCAATCGCAGCACTTAGGCGAGAGGAAAGTCGGGGAGCTCATACAAGAGATGATTTTCCCGAGACCGATCACAATCATTGGGGCAAAATAAACAGCGTAATTTTGATGGGAGAGAATGGTTCCATGAACATAGATTTCGTTTCCTATCCGAAGATTCCGAAAGAATTGAGCTCGCTACTAGATTCTGAGGATTTGCAGGAGGAGGAATGAGATGCAGGATAAAGTGACTTTCAGGGTTTTCAGAGGAGAAGCGGACTCTGATGGAATCCCATTTGGAAGAATGGTGGATTACAAAGTTGACCTCGACGAAGGCATGGTAGTGTTAGATGTGATTCACCGAATTCAAGCTGAACACGCCCCCGACCTCGCATGCCGCTGGAATTGCAAGGCGGGAAAATGTGGTTCTTGTAGTGCAGAGGTAAATGGTAAGGCCAGACTAATGTGCATGACTAGGATGGAGGATATTCTAGATGAGTCACCGAGTAATGAGCCCGTCTTGATTAAGCCAATGCAGGCATTTCCACTCACTAAGGACCTAGTTACCGACACCTCGTGGGCTTACAAGACCGATCGGCAGATAAAGCCGATTAATGGTCCGAAAGAACCAGATTGGATTTTTCATCAAGAAGAAGCAGATAGGTTGCAAGAGTTCAGATCGTGCATCGAGTGCATGCTTTGTGTAAACACTTGCCATGTCCTTAGAGAGCATAAGATGTTTGAAGAATTTGCTGGCCCTAGATTCTTCGTTCGCCTTGCCAGCCTAGAAATGCACCCACTAGACAATGAGAGCAGGATTCCAGAAATCAAAGATGACTTCGGAATTGGTTATTGCAATGTTACTAGGTGCTGCACTGAGGTTTGTCCGGCAGGTATTCAGATTACTGACAATGCTATCATCCCACTCAAAGAGAGAGTAGTGACCGAGTACTTCGACCCCATTATTGATCCGTTGAATACAGCATTGAATCTCACTTCAGGGGTGTTAAGCTACTTTACTGAGGACTTCTCAAAGTCAGCCGATCCTGGGAATAAGAAGAAGTCTGAGAATGCGATTGAGGAAGAGAGGATTAGGGCTAATGAGGCACTGAAGGAAGAAGCCGAAAGGACTGAAAGAGCCCGAAAGAGATACCGTTCTAAGTAGTCAAAAAGCATCCGCTGAAGTTAACGAAGACCGTTACAAATCCAGAAAACTGGACCTAATCAGATTCGGTCAATTCGTAATTTCTTCACGTTGGCCTTATTGATCATGTCAGGTAGCCAATCGGGTGCATTTGGGCCCTTTGGAACTCTGTTCTTAGAACCAGAGAACACATGAACTCTGTTGGTCCCTCTTTCCCTGAGATGGATGTCTGTAACACCTCTTGAAGCCGCCTTCAAAGCCGCTCCTCTGGGCTGCTTACTGTGGAACACTTGAGCAGTGTCCTTGCTGTTTTGCATCAACACGAAATATTTCTTGTCTGACATTATTGGATTCCTCCGGACGTTTCCGGCCCTGCATAGATAATAAAGTTAAGTCGAAATACCGGGATACTGGGGCAAAGTTTGCAGATTTTATCGGCTGACCGAATTTTACAATTCGGCACACGCAAGCGTCTTTGTGTTGGTAACTCCTTGGATTGAACGGACAGAATCAACAACCAATTTCGCAATTTCCCCCATACTCTCAGCTTCAATCTTCAGAATCATATCATGATCACCAAACAGAACTTGGGCATCTGAGACAAATGGTAGAGAAGAGGCCTTCTCGAAAACAGAATACTCAGTACCCGGTTCCACATCAAGCAGCACATATCCGGTAGACATGAGCATGGGGAGGGGTTGGTGGCGATTAAAGTTCCCTAATTATGCAGAAATTATCTACGATGGATACATATCAGATGGCTTCTCTTCGCATACTTATGGCTGAAGTAGTAATCGTAAGAGAATGCAGGCATGGACAGGTGCGCGTTCTCTATGGAGATATCGTTGGTGTCGAGGGCGATGTGATGGTCATTCCTGCAAACAGTAGGCTCGCTGGGAGAGAGGGTCTGGATGAAAGAATGCAGCAGGCCGCTGGAGAAGATCTTAGAGAGGCGTGTGCCAACATTGCAAAGGAGAGGAGGAAATCGAATCTACAACCCTGCGGAGTGGGAGAAGCAGTCACTACACCTGCATTTGGCCTTCCGGCATCTAACCTTGTGCACGTAGTTGGGCCAGACTGCAGGAGACCCACCCAAGACAATTTCAGGAGGGAGTTGATGAAGAATTCGTACAATGCTCTTTTCGATGCAGTGAAGACACTTGAGCCGAGGAAGACTCTGGTTCTTCCTCCTCTGGGAATGGACGTCTATGCATATCCGCACAGAGAAGGAGCTAGGATGACTATGGAAATCATCCTACCGTGGATGGATAGAGAAGAAGACCCGGGAGTGGATATGGTGCTGATTGTGACTCACGAAGATAATTTTCTGAATAACATGAAGACAATCTACAGGGAGAGTGAGGATCGGTTTCCTGGAGTAGACAGGACCAGAGACTACAGAAAGGGAAAGTTTCAGTGATTGGGACCGGTGTCCTCAATAACCCTGAGAATCGGATAGGGCCGTGGGTACCATCTATGAGCGAGAGTTGCGATCAGTGCTCGCTGGTGAATTAAAGGGTGTTCGTGCAGTTACTAGATCATGCAGTGAGGTAGCGCGAGCCAGAGCAATGAGGGTAATCCAGAGACCCTTCTTAGTGGTCCGGGCAGCTGGAAGCGGTTCAGAAGGGACTGGTGACTTACTCGCTCTAAGGGGAGACATGTGTTTTCCCATAGAAGTGAAGTCCTCAAAGAGTGACAAAATTTACCTCTCCGGGAGGACGATGAAACAGTACAAGGCGCTGAAGTCCACAGGAGAGAGGTGTGGACTTCTCCCCCTATACGCATTCAGACTAAAGGGTGTCAGGGGAGACAGTTGGAGAATAATGAGAGTTGAGGTCGAAGGATTGAGTGGGAAGCTTAGGCATCTTTCAAGGAGCATCCCTCCTCTTCCCCTGACGAGCAGGGGATCGCCCCACCTAAACTGGAATGCTGGGATGCCTGTACACCGCTTCTTGTCATTGGTTTGCAAGTCAAATGGTGCAAGTGGGATTGTATCTGAACCTGGGGCTAAAACAAAGAAGTCGGTCTTCGGTTAGTGGGAACCACTAGAAAGATGCTCTTCAATAGAGTCTAAGTTTTTCTTTAGCATTTTAATATCTTCTTGGACCCTATCTAGTTCAGCTTGAGTCAGTATTCTCCTGATGCTTTCCCTCTCTCTGGATATGGAATCTATTCTTCGATTGGTACTCCTTGAGGGTTGGTCGGTTCCGGGAGCCATGGATGCCGGAAATGGTGGATGGTATTCTCTCTTACGTTTGAGAGCAGGTTGAAGAGCGAAGTGTGGACGTGTCATGTCATGGCCGAAGATGCAGGGAGCAGGGGCATTCTTTTCCCACTTCTACTCCTATTCCTTGTCTACTCCCTTGGTACTCCTATTTGGTTGGTGATTCTGTTCGGACTTTGGTATTCTGGATTAGTGTATGCTGAGTCTACGGGAGTTCTAGACAGATTCGATGCAACTCGAGCTCTGGGGGTAATTCTGATGATTAGAACCAGGAGAGGGATGCGATTACTCGAGTTCATTTCTAAGCCTAAGAGATTCTGGCGCGGTTTCGGGGAGATCTCGATTTGGCTCTGTTTCTTTGTAATGTTCATGGTAGTCCTCCTACTGCTACTGAGTTCGATCTCAGTGATATTTAACCCCCCAGATGACCCTCTTCCTGCAAGTGATCTTCTTCTGATTCCGGGGGTTACTAGCTTCGTTCCATTCTGGTGGCCGGCCTTAGCGCTAATCTTGGCAATTGTTATTCACGAGTATAGCCACGGTATTCAGGCTAGAGCACATGGAATGAGGTTACGGAGCTTTGGGGTTCTGCAATTGGGGCCATTGCCGATTGGGGCGTTCGCTGAACCTGAGGAATATGAGATGGAGAGAGCACCTAGAAGGGACAGATTGAGGCTCTTTGCTGCTGGGCCTTCGATTAATATCTTCGCAACTTACGCCGTACTGATCCTTCTTTCTTCGGTTGCCAGCGGGATGGTCGCAGAAAATGATGGTGTTTATGCTAAGGGGATTGTGGTTGGAGGGGGGGCCGAAGAAGCCGGACTGCTTCCGTTCGAGACGATAACCCACATTGATGGTAACCAGATTGGGGAGTACTCCGACTTTTCGAGAGAAATGGGGGAAATTGATGCTGGAGATGATGCCGTTCTGACGGTTCTATCAAGGTCCGATGTGAGTGATCCATGGTCTGAAAGGACGATAGCGGTCACTATGGGTGATCGATACCAATACTACATCGATGAGTGTGATGGTGCCCCAGAGTGCATCGAAGATACAGAAGTGTTGCTAGATTTGTGGGGGATTGAGCGTGGAGATGCATTCCTAGGAGTCTCGGGCCTAATGTCCTCGACTGGTGGGTTAGATGCTTATGCAGATATTGTTGAGGGAGAGTATTCGGTGTACGGAACGGCATTAGTGACTGCAATTCGGCCTCTGCTGATGCTTAATGTCCCGATTGCAAACGAAGGTCAGACTATGAGTCTGGAGGAGAGGGGGATGCTAATTGCTGGGGATGGTGCGATTGCATCCATTCTGGGAACCGATGGGATGTTGATGCTGTTCGACTTTCTCTTCTGGCTAGTCTGGATTAACTTCCTACTAGGGTTCGCCAATCTGATTCCGATGATCCCCTTCGATGGTGGCCATCTAGTTAGGGATGGGGTTCACTCCTTCCTAAGGAGAATTAGCAAGAAATCTCATCCGATGCGCATAGAGATATTGTCTAACAGAATAAGCAGCCTTAGTAGCATCTTCATACTTCTAGTGCTATTGATCCCGGTAATAATTCCGTGGATTCTCTAGTTACTCTTCTTCATCGATCTTCCTGGGCTCGTGTACCTCTCGGAAGACTACTCGGGCCACACCGACGTTCTCCCTCAGGGTAGTGACCAGCGAGAATTTGGTGAATGCCCAGTTCTGGTCATATGCCATCTCCTCGGGGAGCGTCATAGTTAGGTCATCTGCATCGAACTCGATTTCAAAGTCATCTCGGCCGGTGTTCATCTTCATTAGCGTCTGGACCTTTTCGTTTCTGTCCTCAACGACCTTGACAATCTGGTAGCTATATCTCAGAGTGACGCCCGCAAGAGGGTGATTGTAGTCTATCCTTGCTCTGCCGGCACTCATGAACTGGAGAATTCCGTTTCTACCCCCAATCTCGACTGGAGCACCAATTGCGAGTGTGTTCGGATCTCTAACGCTGCGAAGGAGAACGTTCTGTGATATTGTCTCAATCTTGTTCTGATCTCTCTCTCCATAAGCGTCTTCAGGCTCAATGTCAAACTCGTACTCCTTACCAGCCTCGGCTTCGGCTAAGTGTGCCTCGAAACCGGGAATCAAACGCCCATCTCCTATTGCCGTAATCATCGGTAAATACTCTCTGTTCTCGTCATGAAGATCTTGCTCCTTAGCAATCTCCTCTCTAGTTGTCTCGATTAATTTGTCATTGCTAGCGTTGTACAAATCATAGTCGATATGAACGATTGAGCCATTATCCATCATAGCACCTCAGGAGCATCGCGACCGGCTCCCCCTTTTTCATTCAAACGGTGAGGGAGATTCAATCGTCATCAATGTCGAATTCGTTCCCCGATCTTCCAATTCGAGAAGAAATTCTAGTGTAGGTCCATGATGCCCCGAGAGCGACTGAGAAAATCCCGATTACTCATCCTCCGAGGAATCACTAGTACTTCTTGTAATGGATGCGAGGGCGATCCCAAGCACGACCAGCAGCCACCCAGCCCAGACCAAGTGACTACCTGGGAGATGGTGGACAGTCACCCTGATCTCGCTCACCTGATCGGTCTGACCCAGAATCATCGAGGACAGCAACTCGTTCGACTGCAGTAGGTCCAAGATGACAATCGTATCTCCGGTCACCCCCGTCAGCCTATCGACCTCCGACCTGGCAGATACTGATCCAGACGGTGAGTCGAAACGAAGCATCCCAGGCCTGATCGTCCCCAACATTTCATCCCCGTCCCTTGCCTCTATCACCACTCCTACGTAGCCGTCTCCTATACCGTAGCCGTACTCATCGTCATCGGCAGAAACGATTTCGACCCCGGTGAACACGAGCTCTATCCCCTGATGCTCAGTGGGGACGTCCCTCTCCAGGGTGACGAAGTGGGACGGGTCGGTTCTGTCTACCAGAGTGGTCGTGAGGACGTGCCCCACCAGGAGGAGAAGGATTCCTGCATGGGCCATGTGGGTGCCCATGGCCCTGACTCGAGCGGCATTGGGGCCCATGCCGCCCCTCAGCAGCTCCGGCAGATTCTCCCTCGAGCTCCTCCAGAGCTTCAGGAGGGTTGGGGGGATCGCGAATGCGATCCAAGTGAGGACGAACATGGACAAGTCGCCCCTGGAAATGCTATCGGTGATCGGTTGGTCCTGGTTGCCGGGGAGGTCGAAGTTGCCCGAGTACGCAGCAAGAAGTACTGAGAGCGCTGCGGTGGCCAACAGGGCCATTGCCCCTACTCTGCCGCTGATTCCATCTCCCCACGCGTACAGGGCCAGCCCGATTGCCAGCAACGAGATTAGCGGGGCACCGTAGTACTCGTGAGCGGCTATGTTAGTGCCTTCTATCTCGACTGTCAGGAGGACCCAGGTGAGCATGAGGAAGGCCATTGAGAGGTGCCACGGGAAGGATCGGATGCGGCTCGCCCTCTGCTTGGGGTCGAACATCGCACCGGTTATCCAGGATATGTCATCCTTCTCGTCCTCAGGGAGTATCCAGACTAGGAGGAACGGGGCGATTCCAGCCAGTGACTGGTACCACTCCGAGACCCATCCCCAGCTTGAGAAGAGCATGAGCAGCACTCCCATAGCGACCCAGTGGACTGGGGGATCGTCGCGGTCCCCGAGGACCAGGAGGAGTAGTATGGCGAGCCCGAAGAACATGATCGCCGAGGAGCCTATCCACAGCCCCACGGCAGTGAAGTAGGTGAGAAGCGAAACGGCTAGGAGTCTGTTGGATTCCAGCAGTGACTGCGCCCCCCTCTCAGCTACCTCGGTTCTCTGCTCCCTGAGGATGTGGACGACTGACAGGCACAGGAGGCCAACGACTGAGAGGAGATAGACCAGGACCTCTAACCCAACAGCGCTGAAGTCGATGATCTCGACGACCCGTACGTATGGGTCCCGGGGGAGTTCGTTCTCCCCATCACCAACGAAGGCGTGGACCGACGCCCATACTCCATTGGCCCTGGTAACCAGAGTCGCATGCATGACCAGGGCCCCGCACAAGAGACCCAGTGCGGGAGTGTAAGAGAATGGTCTGGATGCATGGCTCCTGGCCCTGGCATGCAGAATGGCGAGGAGCGCTAGCCAAGGCAGCAGGGAGCCAGTCTCGACTGGGTCCCATGCCCAGTAGCCACCCCAGTCCAGAACGGTGTAGGCCCAAAGTCCCCCGAGGCCGATACCAACGGAGCCTGCCAGGAACGAGTACCGGGCCCACCTGACCATCGAGGCGTGCGTCTCCTCCGACGGACTGGACCTGATTAGCCCGGACAGGGCGATGCTGGCAGTTGCTAGGCACAGCGAGTAGTAGACGAAAACAACGGGTGGATGGATCACCATCAGGTCTGTCTGGAGAAGTGGGCTGATCTCACCGACCGAGCCGGGATAAGCGGGAGAGAAAGGCCGGAGGGCCGCTGAGATCAGGAGGAGGAGTGCGGTCCATGAGTGCATGACCCTGATTGTCGTGGTGTCTACCTTGTCGTCCCTTGACATCACCCACGTAATGACTCCCATCATCGAGGCCCACATCAGCAGGGGTCCGGATCTGCTCCCCCACACAGCAGAAATCCGATAGGGGAGTGGGAGTCCTTCACCCACGTATCGCGACACGAGGTCGAGTGTCGTTGCCTCAATCAGGAATGCCGAGACTAGGAAGAGGAAGGGGGCCGATTGTGCTACCATTGACGTTGTTCTGACGAGGGGTTCGGCACTAGCCTCGGGGCGAAAGGCAAGGTAGATGCTTACGAGCAGAGCTAGGAAGATGAGGGTGTATCCGAGGAAGGTGAGCATTGTTCACCATCCGTAATACTTCGCCCGGCTGTACCCGAATGCCAGCATCGCTGGGACGATCTTCTTGAAGTATAGTCCGGGCCTTCTCAGCAGTAGCCTGAATCCGACCATTGCCTTCCCTGATGCACCCATGTCGGACATCTCGTCTGGGAAGCAGGTCGCCATCACGGACATCTCATCGTCGGACAGTTCGAAGAGCGCGGTCTTCCCTCTCAGGATTTTGTCATAGGGTGGGAACTCCGCCTTCCACAGCCTGGTGTACTCAGACAATCTCTCCGAACTGAGGTTCCCCTCCGAGATAGCCTTGACAGCAGTCTGAGCTGCGAAAACGGCTGATTTCAGTGCGAGGTGTGATCCACCTTCGAAGAGGGGGGACGTGAACCCCGCGGCGTCACCGATCAGCATTAGCCCATCGTGGTGGGTACAATCGAAGGGGCCCGAGATGGGTATGGTCCCGCCGAAAGCCGGGCTGCCCTTCCCCTTCCAAGGAGGGAGGACTTGCTCCAAGTCGGAGAAGTGAGTGTCGGTGATGAATTCGTCCAACGCCTTCTTGGTCCTCGGTTTGTCCTCGGTCACTAGACCTACGTTCGCCCTCCCGTCGCACTTGGGAATCATCCAGAGGTACCCCTTCTCGGCATATTTAGGCCAGATGTAGAAGTCCAAGTACCCATCACTAGGGACATCCAGCAGTTCGTACTGCATCCCTGCGATGACCTTGCCCTTTGGATTCAATGGGGAGTCGTCATCGGGCTTCACCAAACGGGAACAGACAGCAGCCACACCTGAAGCATCGATCACGATCTTGGCCCTGATGGGGAACTGGTCCCCCTTACCATCACAAATCCAACCTCCGAAGGAGTCGCCTTCCATCCTCTCCATAGAGAGCAGTTTGTGACGAAGGTGGAGGCTTGCTCCTGCAGTAACTGCCTCATCAGCGATCCACCTCTCGAACAAATGCTTCTCTAGGACGTATCCCTCCTCTGTAAGGCACTTATCAGTGCCATCGGGGAAGATCACCCGTATCCCCTTGACTCTCTTGCTGATCACTTCCTCGGGGAGAGTCAGATTGAGGTTCTGGCAGGCTATCTCGGAGATACACTCTCCACAGTGAACCGGGGTTCCGATCTCTGGATGATCTTCTATCAGGATAGTTGAGAGGCCTTGCCTAGAGCATTGGAGAGCAGCGTTACCACCGCCCGGACCAGCGCCCACAACAAGGACGTCACAGACAGTTCCGACCTCGTCCACGGATTATCGGTAGAGCACCCATCAAAGAAACCGTCGGTTTGCAGTACCTCCCAGGAAGCGAACCTTCTCATGTCAGGAGCATCACGAATCGCCATGGGCTGGAGGAGTCTCGAGGAGTTCATCAGAGCCCTAGAGGTGAGGGGCGAGTTACTCAGGGTTAGCCATCCAGTTGACGTGAGGTTTGAGGCTGGGTGCATTGCAGACCGACTAGTCAAGAAGGGAGGACCTGCAGTGGTCTTCGATCAACCAAGACTCGAGGATGGGAGAATAAGCAGATTCCCCCTTGCGATGAACCTCTTTGGCACAAGAGAGAGGACGAACCTCGCGTTGGGGGTGGATGAGCCAAGTGATATTGGAGAAATGATGGTCGGATTGATGAAGCCAGACATAGGGGCCATCCTAAAGAGACCCTGGACGGGAATTCACTTACTCAGACAAGGGATTTCAATGGCTCCCAAGAGGGTCTCGAGAGGAAAGTGCCAGCAAGTCAGTATCGATGATCCAGATGTGACCAAACTGCCCATACCCATCACCTGGCCTCATGATGGTGGTCCGTTCATGACACTACCACTAGTTGTAACCGCCGATCCGGAGACTGGAACCCATAACATGGGGATGTACAGGAGTCAGGTCTTCGGACCCAAGGAAGTTGGACTTCACTGGCAGAAGCACAAACATGGGGCAGACCATGCAGACTCCACTGAAGGGAGGATGCCGGTGGCGATTTGTCTCGGAGGGCCCCCTCAGGTAATATTCAGCTCAATCTCCCCACTACCAGATAATCTCTCAGAGTACGAATTTGCGGGTCTTCTCAGTGGAAGGAGGTTGAGAATCACGAAATGTCAGACGAATGAACTGTGGGTACCCGCGGACTGCGACTTCGTAATCGAAGGGTACACAATCCCAGGTGAGACTAGGATGGAGGGGCCATTCGGTGATCACTTCGGACACTACTCGCTGGAAGACGAGTATCCTGTAATGCACGTAACTGCAATCACCCACAAAAAGGACCCGACAGTACCGATGACTATCGTAGGAGTCCCACCCATGGAAGACGGTTTTCTCGGTGAAGCGATCGGGGATGCCTTGTTGCCCGTTCTGAAGTTCCAGCACCGGGATATTGTTGATGCATTCCTACCGTTGGAGACGGGTTTTCACAACCTAGCGATTGTTTCCTCCAAGCAGAGGTTCCCTCGCCAGGCTAGGAAGACTGCTCTGGGTCTACTGGGTGCTGGCCAGATGATGTTCCTCAAGGTGGTGGTGGTTGTGGACGAGAATCATACTGTAAAGGATCTCGACTCTCTTCTTGACGCTCTGGAGAGCAGAGTCAGCATCCCCGATGATCTTGTGACTCTAAAGGGGATGGTGGCTGACTCATTGGCGCACACTTCCCCGTGGGAGAACATTCACGACAAACTGATAATCGATGCGACAACACCTGTCGAGGGAGACCCAATAGAAAATACCGATTTGGGTCCTGTGAGCAATTCACTGGCCATTTCGGCATCGGCTATTGATGGGGTCACTCAAGCCAGAATGCTACGCCCCTCGATGATGGTGATCACTACTGAGATTGAAGGAGGTCCGAAGCCGGAGGAGAGCATGGAGGATGCCAACGAGCATTTGGCAAGCCTCCAGAGAGAGAGGTTTGCTTCCATCAGGGATTCGATTTGGGGATTGGGGGCATCCAAGGGACTGAAGTGGTTGTTCATCACCGACTCGGATGCGGACTTGGAGAGCGAAGATTGGAGGAGGAGGCTGCTATGGCAGCTATTCTGCAGGTTCGATGTCGGAAGGGACCTGCACTTCGATGGGGCGGGGACGAGGGTTGCTTGGGATGCGACTGCTCCGATTCCATCAGAAGCCGGTCCATTGCCAGTTCGTAGATGGCCTGCAGTCACACTGCACGACCCTGATCTCGTTCAGAAGATTGACTCATGGCTCTCAAAGAGGTTGTAATATGGGTCTGAAGGAGATGCTGGAGTTCGTCAAGGTTGAACATACGCTGTTCTCACTTCCCTTCGTCCTAATCGGCTTCGTACTAGCGGACCATGAGTTCGGGAGCGAGAGAATGGATGTCTTCTGGATCATCGTGGCAGCCGTCGGTGCCAGAGGCCTTGCAATGGCACTGAACAGGATTATCGATCGGGAAATCGATTCTTCAAATCCCCGAACTTCCTCTAGGCACCTGCCATCGGGGACTATGTCGATTCGGACCGCATGGATTCTCTCAGCAGCATTCCTGGGGATGCTATTGTTTGCTGCGTGGATGTTGAACGAGGTGGCTCTAAAGATGGCTTGGCTTCCTGTGATAGCATTCGTTATTTACCCATATACGAAGAGGTTCTCCTGGATTTGTCACTTCTGGATAGGCTTCTGCCTGGCACTTGCTCCAGCAGGGGCCTGGGTTGCAATTGCAGCAGATACCCATGGTTGGGCATCCATTACCGGAATGCATGATGGTCAAACTGAGTTCCTCTGGTTTCCAGAAGTATTCTTCATTTCATTGGGAGTGGCTCTCTGGATCTCTGCTTTCGATATCAACTACGCCCTAATGGACAAGGATGTGGACCGAGATCAGGGAATTCGATCGTTCCCTGCTAGTTTTGGCAATATAGCAACTAGAAATCTTAGCGTTGCTTTAACCATCGGATGGATGGTGTGCTTTCTCCTCACTGGGATGCACGAGTTCACAGAATCCAGGAGATTTCGAAATACGTTTTGGATCCTTTCTGTTGTATTCATGGCACTAGTCAACATCTTTGTGATGACCAAAGCCGCTGAATCAGCATCAGAGTCTATCGAAGAAATGGATAGGTATCAGAAGATCCTATTCCGTTCGTCCATGCTCACTGGGTGGATTCTTCTAGCCAGCATCATGTACGTAGACTACTTCAGTGACGGGTTGTTTGATTGAGGCATTGGGATGTTCAGACTTCATGCAGACTATGAGACCGCGGGTGATCAGCAGCAGGCTATTGACCAGTTAGTGAGGCAATTGGAAGGAGGACAAAAAAGATGTGTTCTGCTTGGAGTGACCGGATCGGGGAAGACCTTCGCTATGGCCAAGGTCATTGAGAGGCTGCAACTTCCAACACTGATACTCTCGCACAACAAGACACTAGCACGTCAGATTTGGCAGGAGATGTCCGGTCTGTTCCCAGAGAACTCTGTTGAATACTTCGTTAGCTACTATGACTACTACCAGCCCGAGGCGTACATCCCTGGTCGCGACATGTACATCGACAAGGAGCTTCAGATGAATGAACGCATCGAACAGGAGCGATTCTCAACCGTTGCCTCCCTTGTTTCTCGACCGGATGTCATCACGATTGGGTCTGTTTCAACGATCTATGGTCTGAACCCGCCCGAGGTCTTCCAGCAGAATCACCTCAGGCTACACGTTGGTCAGAAGGCTGACCCGCAGGAAATCGTCAGAGAGCTGGTGGGACTGCAGTACCGTAGGACTGCTGGAGAGATTGCCAGAGGCGACGTTCGCCTCAGAGGCGAGGTTCTTGACGTGTGGATGCCAAGCAGGGACGATCCAATCAGAGTCAGATTCGGTTGGGAGGGGATTGAGAGGATCCAAGTCTGCGAGGCAGTCTCATGGGAACCTCTCGACGAGTTCGAGGAGGCTTGGATTCATCCTAGAGAGTTTTACATGACAAGTGAGGAGAGATTCAAGCAAGCACTAGAGGACATCGAGTACGAATTGGAAGGCAGGTTGGACTGGTTCGAATCTAAAGATGAGAGTTTGGAGGCTCATAGACTGGATCAGAGGACAAGATTCGACCTAGAAATGCTGAACGAGGTTGGATCGTGCAAGGGAGTAGAGAACTATTCCATGCACTTCGACGGCCGAACCAGAGGCGAGAGATCGTACTGTCTGCTTGACTTCTTTGCAAGTAATGGAGAGCAGTTCCATGGTGGATCAGATAGATATCTGGTCATCATGGATGAGTCGCATGTCACTCTGCCGCAGGTTGGAGGAATGTATGGTGGTGACTACTCCAGAAAGAAGAACCTGATTGACCATGGATTCAGACTACCATCGGCATATGACAACCGTCCACTTCGAGTGGATGAGTTTCAAGATCTGGTCCCTCAGATGATGTATGTCAGTGCCACACCTGGCGAACGGGAGCTAAGGCATCTGGCGGAAGTTACCGGGCAAGAAGTCCCAAAGGGCCTGATGCACGTTGATGGAGGAGGGGGGGCGAGAAAGTCCGAATCTGGGAAACCCAAATCAAAGCACAGTATGGAAGAGTTGCTTGAGAAAGTAGAAGGCATAGCAAAGATGGAGATTAGACCAACTGGGCTTCTTGACCCAATAATCGAGGTGAGGTCTACGGAGGGACAGGTTCAGGACCTGCTAAGCGAGATAGGCGAAAGGGTAAGTCGTGACCAGAGAGTTCTCGTTACCGTGATGACAATCAAGTTTGCAGAAGAGGTTGCAGAGTACTTGGAAAGGATGGGAGTCAAGGCCCACTACCTACACAGCGAGATTGACACCCTAGATCGTACAGAGATTATCAAGGCCCTAAGACTAGGTATCATTGACGTAATCGTAGGAATTAATTTGTTGAGAGAGGGTCTCGATATACCAGAGGTCTCGTTGGTTGCGATCTTCGATGCTGACAAGCAAGGTTTCCTCAGAAACGAGCGGTCGCTGCTTCAGACCATAGGTAGGGCATCACGTAACAAAAACGGCTCAGTCATCCTGTATGCAGACTCAATCTCTCCAGCCATGGAGGCAGCGATCAGTCAGACTGTCAAAAGAAGGGTTCTGCAGGGAAAACACAACGAAGAGAATGGAATCGTCCCGAAGACTATCCAGAAGGCACTCCCTGTGATGGGGACCGAAATAGAAGATTTGTTTTCAGGGGTGGCTGGTACAGGAAGTGGGGGTGGACGGAGGATGGTAGCCAAGCCTCCGGGAAAGAAGGGACTAGAAGGCATGGCGAAGAAGTTCGGTCTAGGCGCCGGCATGTGGAACACATCCGATTCTGTTCTTGATAATGTCAGTCAACCGGAATGGGTCGGAGACTCGGAGGGAGGCCCAGAGGAGAATGAAGAATCTACAAACCTAATTTCTAGGCTCGAAATGGAGATGCGGCAAGCTGCGGATAGGCTTGACTTCGAGAGAGCTGCTAGCCTTAGGGACAGAATTTTCAGGCTTCAGAATGCAACCAATTGAAGCCCAGTGTCCAGTGCGAATCCCATGGACGGCTACTCGCGGGACGATTTCGACGTCCCAGTCGAAGACTATGACTTCTCGAGCGTCTCAGATGTTCGCTCACTGATTGACCAGATGGGTATGGCTGGTGGTTTCACCGCATCGAAATTGGCTCGTGCCAGAGATATCCTTAGGAATGCTATTTCTCAGTCTGGTGATGAAGGATTCCTCAACTGGCTTTCCTTCCCCGCTTGCCTGTGTGCTACTGGAACTAGGGGATTCTTCGTTGAGGCCTTGAAGAGAAAGGCATACAATGTTGTAATTACCACCTGTGGAACACTCGACCATGACATCGCAAGGACATACAGGGACTATTTCCATGGTGATTTCAGCCTAGACGACATCGCATTGGGAAAGGAAGGGCTGAACAGACTTGGCAATGTTGTAATCCCTAACGAATGCTATGGTGAGATATTGGAGAGGGTCTTGCTACCTTGGTTAAGCGAGATTGAGGACGAGAGGAAGAACCAAAATAATAGCAATCCATGGAGAGGTTTTGGTTCAGTGGAGCTTTGCTGGGCAATTGGGGACAGAATCGATGACGAGAGTTCCTTACTCCACTGGGTTGCAAAGAACAGAATCCCCATGGTCATCCCGGGTCTGACTGACGGTTCAATAGGATCACAATTGTTCATGCACAGACAAAGAAGCCCTGATTTCATGGTAGACGTTCTGGCGGATGAACAAATCCTATCCGACATGATATGGACGGCAAACGAGAGTCATGGACTGATGATAGGAGGAGGGATCTCAAAGCATCACGTAATTTGGTGGAATCAATTTAGAGAGGAGTCGGGGATGGATTCGGCTGTTTCGATTACGACTGCATCTGAGTTTGATGGTTCCCTATCGGGAGCTAGACTCAGGGAGGCTATTTCTTGGGGCAAGATAAGACCTGAGGCAGACCAGATTGTAGTTGAGGGTGAGGCAAGTCTTATTCTGCCTCTTCTCGGTTCAGATCTATTTGGAAATAAATGAGAAGTGTGCCGGAGAAACGGCTATTAATCTGTATTTTCCGTAGAATGCTATGTCAGTAAGAGAAATGATTCAGGACATGATAAATGAGTTGACGGAGGTTCTCGGTGATGCTGAGAAGCATGACTCCGGGAATAATGCAGCAGGAACCCGAATTCGAAAGGTGATGCAAACATGCAAAGGTCTTGCTCAAGACGTTAGAGTGAAGGTACAGAGCGACAAGAATTCTCGTTGAGTTATTTCGCGCTGGCGATCATTTCCATCAGAGAGACTCGCATTGGAACCAATGGGTGCCATCCATCACCACTTATTTTGATCAAAACCTCGTGGAGGTTACTCAAGTCGGGTTTTTCTACAATTTCAGAATGTATTCCCCTTACTGGACTAGGGACTTCGGATAATGATTCAACGGTGTGAGAATGATTGATTGTATTATTGTAGCGTTCCCAGAGTACTCTGATTTCGTCTGCGACATCCTCCATCTCCCATGATCTTCTGCCGCACATTCTATAATTTCCGTCGGGTATGTTTTCTTTCTCACTCAGACAAATAGTAGATATTGCGTCAACTACATCCCTAACGTTGATCCAGAATCTAGTATTGGATTCTAGAGCTGGTTGCTTTCCACTCATTATCTGCTCAATCCAATCAATCATTATTCCATTACCCCATTTTCTGCCACCATTTGGGATTATGACATCAGACAGTTCGATTACGATTCCTGAGTTTGAGAATCTTGAACCATGAGGGATGATTGCGATGTCGCAGTTCTCTTGGCCATCAATCTGAATCGTTACGTCTGCTTTTTCTGCCTGGTCTACAATTGATGCTCCGGCTCGTTGAATCCTTTCCTCCAGAGCTTCTCTGAGACCGTCTAAAGGTCCTGAAACATGCACACTTTTGGGCATGGCAACGCATCTGTTTAGTTGGCCTCGATAGTCTTCGAGGTGAAAGTTAAGAGTGCTTCCCTGAGAATTCCTAGTATCATATCTATTTCCTCGGTAGTAATTGCAAAGTGGGGTGTGAACCTCAGAGCATTCTGTCCCCCGTGGATGACACCAAGACCGTTATTCCTACACCATTCCTCAACGCATCCGAAACCCACTACTGGAAGTTTCTCGGGATCTAATTCGGCACTGAGAAGGAGTCCAGTACCTATAACCTCAGTAATCGTGCCAGGAATCTCATCAGCGAGATCTCTCAATTTGGAGACGAATTCCGCACCCCTGTCCTTAATATTCTGCCTCAATTCGGGAGTAACTCGATCAAGAACTGCAACTGCGGTTTCCAAGGCTCTTGGATTTGTTGTCATAGTATTACCATATATGCCCACAACATATAGTTCGGCAGCTCTCTCGGAGAGACCTACTACTGAAAGAGGGTATTGACCGGCGTTTAGAGCCTTTGACCAAGTCTCCATATCTGGAACCAAACAGTCCTCAAATCCGTCATAGTCAACGATACTCAAGCATCCTTGCCCCCTTAGGCCGGCTTGGATTGAGTCCACGATTAGCATGCTTCCGTGCTGGGAGCAAAGAGATCTGGCCAAGTCATAGAACTCCCTAGTTACACAAAGTCCAGGATTGCCTTCCCCCATCACTGGTTCCATTGCCATCAATTCGATGAAGAATCCTTCGCTCTCTGCACGGTCGAAGGTAGTGCTAAGTGATTCTAGATCATTGTTAGGGACGAAGATAACATTATCTCTTTCTCGGAATGATGCCAGATTCTCCTCGTACTTGTCACTGCATGAGTCTGAAATCTGAGCTGGCCTGTGTGTTCTTCCGTGAAATGCATCTACTAGGGCTAGCATCTTGGTTGGTTTCCCCTCGTGTTTTCCGCCCTTTCCAGTAATTCTGAGAGTATTAGCATCAGCAATACGAATCGAGATTGATACCGATTCTGAGCCACTATTCAAACAGACGAATCTGGAGAATGGGCAACTCCCCCTCTTATGCCCTACTTCCTTCCTGAGACGGTCCGAGAATCTCTTCTGACTGAAAGAAGGCGTCATAACATTGGCCATAACCCAGTTCTGCTGCATTGACAGAATGACATCATCCGGACCATGGCCCATTCCAAGCATCCCATATCCTCCGTTATCATGCAGAACTGCTCCATGAGAGGTAACAATCCAGGGTCCTCGAGCAGCGATTGCAACGTACGGATTTACTGTAGCGGCAGAGTAGAAATTGACATAATCTGTTTGTAGATGATCCATTAAGTCACTCTCTTTCATAGAAAATAATTCATCCCCCATGTCATTGATGAGACTTTGGAAATTTCCTGAAGCCTCCTCTATGGCTTGGCTCAGAGATGGATCGGTCTCAAGGAAATCGGAGATTATCGAGTCATTGAGACCGATAGTCTGAGCTTGACCAGTTCTTGAGCGAATATCAACTAGAGTAGCGAGTTGGTCGACCATAAAACAATGGAGTCGAGGAACACACATCAACATTCTCCGGGAATGATTTGTAGAATGTTCAGATAATATCGGTTAGAGAAAACGTGGATTTCTGATAATCATTATAAAAATTAAACTAAAATCAATTTTTCAATTGAATAATTCATTATTACTCAAAAATTTCAATTGAATTATCAGTCTTGATTAACGAAGAATATAAGTGCCACTCCAGTGTCTGGAGCTCAGGAGAAGCATGGGGGATGCGCTCCTCCCTGAGGGAGAGAAATGGTAGATGACTACGAAATACATGAAATGATACACAGAGACGTTTACGTTGGAGAAAAGCACGTAGGAGTGGTGGTTGGTGAGAGATTCCACCCCCGAGACGAATTCGTGAAGTCTCTGAGGATCAAGGTGGAGGATGAAGTAGCTAGTGAATTCATGAGGAAACCAGCAGATCTTGTTCCCTTGGCAAAAGAACTAGTTCACAGCATTAGACCCGATGGTGGAATCAAACTTTCGAAGTCTATGAGGGAATTGCAACGAAGGTGGAGAAACACTGTACGAATCCAAGAAGATCTCTATGCACCGGATGAGTTGTTGGACAGGGCGGTACTGGACAATGATGGCATGGATATAGGCAATGTTGTAGAACTCATCAAAATCAAGCGCACGTACAAGGGTCTTCTAGTGAAACCCCATTTCATGGTCAGAGCCAGACATGGTCTACCTGAGACAATAGCTGTCCCCTGTGGGCAACTGGCCAAGACAACTTCCAGGCTTGATGAAGTCATCCTGAAGTGCACCTTCTCCAGATTAGTAACCCTTCCCAGTTTCTTGAAATTGAATGGCGAAAGTTTCTAAGAAGAGTGAGTGAATCCTTGAGTAGCCTTCAAATCACAATCCCATGTGCCGATGATGCTCAAGGGCGCGTAGCTTAGTTTGGCTGGAGCACCCGGCTGATAACCGGGAGGTCACAGGTTCAAATCCTGTCGTGCCCACCAATATTCATGATTCTCTGAGTTTTGAATCGATAAGAAGCATCATGAAGGGGTCGCCTTTCCCTGTCTTCAAATGCCTGTTCTGAGCGGGGCCTCAGGCGCTGAGATAGCAGAGAAACTAGCTCCCATCCTTGACATGGAGCACGTTGGATTAGAAAATAGAAGATTCCCGGATGGAGAGGCCTACGTCAGAATTCCTCCAGAATCAATAGAATCTGTCAGATCGGAGGCAGTAGTTCTGGTATCCAATACCTTCCCAGATTCAGGGATTATGCAGACCCTGTTACTCCTTGGAGCAATAAGAGACGTCAGGAGGGGTGATCTGTCTAGCTTGAAGGGAGAATGGGAGAGAGATGCTGAGGATGTTGGCCCAGATGTTTTCTTAGCGATACCGTACTATGGTTATGCTCGACAGGACAGGAGGTTCTTGGTAGGAGAATCTATTTCGGCAAAATTAGTCGCAGAGGTTTTATCGAAATATTGTGATGGGATTGTAATACTGGACCTGCATGCTCCTGAAGTACTAGAGGGAATGGGTGTGCCAATTGAGTACGTAAGCTCGATGCCGGAGATAGCGGAGAGATTGCAGAACGGAGTCTCTCCTGATTTCATACTTAGCCCTGACAAGGGTGCAATTTCCAGAGCTACCGAGGTTGCAGGCCTGATTGGATGCGACTTTTCTTATCTAGAAAAGACTAGAATTGATGCCCATACAATAGAGCACACTCCAAAGGACCTGAATGTCTCTGGTAAGGTAGTAGCAATTGTTGATGATATGATTAGCACGGGTAGTACGATCTGCAGGGCTAGTGATGCACTAAGAAGGCAGGGGGCGAAAGAAGTCCACGCAGCATGCACGCATGGCCTATTTACGGGTGGAGCGTTGTCCCGACTGGCAAAACACGTGGATGGAATATATACCACTGACTCCCTACCAAATCCAAGGGCTAATGTGTCCGCAGCACCAGCATTAGCTAGAGGGTTGAGTAGACTCATTGGTCAAGGCACAGATAACGATTGACTGGAGGTAATACGCTGCGTTTATATCGGTCATGCTGTGCGGCGGCTTACTAACACGAGGAGTTGTTCCAATGAGTGTCCATATTGTTTTCGAAACACCCCAAGACGTACAAGAGCAAGTTTACGAGATGGTCAAGAGCCTAGGCAAGGATGGCAAAGGCAGACTAAAGAAGGGGGCCAATGAGGTCACCAAGTCAGCAGAGAGGGGAACTGCGCAGATGGTCGTGATGGCTGAGAATGTAAATCCGGGTGAGCTTCTGGCGCATATACCGATGATTTGCAAGGAGAAGGAAATCCCATTCATCTACGTTGAGGATCAGGCTTACCTTGCTGAGGCTGCAGGAATGAGCACTGGAACTAGGACTGCCGCCATTGCGGTAATGCAGGTCGAGAAAGAGGGAATGGATCGATTCAACGAGGTCAAGTCGCACTTCGAGACCCTTTCGTCATGATTTGGAGGTTTGAGGTATGGCAACCGAAGCATGGCCTGCTGAGGTAGTCGAGTTAGTCGGCAGAACTGGTCTTACTGGCGAGGCAATGCAGGTCAAGGTCAGAGTTCTAGACTCAGACAACCCGCGAGACGTTGGGCGCATCATCACAAGGAACGTACTAGGGCCAGTAAGGGGCCCTGATCCGGTGTCTGGAGAGGGTGGAGACATCCTAATGCTCAGAGACACGGGTAGAGAGGCCAGAAAGATAGGTTCCAGGTGATTATGATGCCAGAGCAGAGGATTTGCAGTTTCACAAATGAGGAGATTGAGCCTGGGACAGGCATGATGTTCGTCAAGAGGGACGGTTCTGTCTACTGGTTCAAGGACAGCAAGTCCCGCAAGAACATGCTCAAGCTGAAGAGGAACGCTAGGCGTCTGAAGTGGACTCGTCGCTATGAGAAGGGCGGAATCAAGTGAGTAATTACTGGGCTGTAATCCTGTAATCGACTCTTGCTACATCGTTTTCGTCATTCGTTCCGAAAGGTCCCTGTGGACCGGGTGGTTGTGCTTCTCCGCAGTCGGTGTTGTCAATTACCGTGACATATGTGCCCGCGTCTACAGTGGCCTCGAGGTTTGCTGCAGCAGTGTTGGGGTCACTAAGTTCAGCCAGATAGACAAAACTGTCACATTCCTTATATTTCTCGTAATTTACCTCAGTCATCGTGTAGAGATCTATGTTCGGACCCTCAATCTTCTCAAGATCCAGTCTAATCGTCACTACTGAATCTACATCCCAAGTTAGCTTGATGTGATCGTCCTCGTCAACGAACGTATTGTCATCGAAAAGTTCTCTCTCAGGGTTCACAGTGTCGTTAACGCCATCTATACAGCCGGGAAGCAACAGACAAATCGACAATAGAAATGGGATTGGCATGTTCATGTAATTGCGTCATGGCACTAGGTCCATCAAACATTTGCTCTGGTGACTTCGTTGAAATAGGGAGGGTGTTTCGGCCGGGACATGGGAGACATGCAGACGACCTTCGTGATGATTAAGCCTGACGGCGTACAGAGAGGCCTCGTGGCCGATATAATCGGCAGGTTCGAGACCAAGGGGCTACGACTTGTCGGGCTCAGGCAGTTGACCCCATCCGTGGAACTCGCAGAGGCCCACTACGAGGTTCACAAGGAGCGCCCATTCTACGACGGTCTCATCGAGTTCATCACATCCGGACCAGTCGTCGCAATGGCGTGGACTGGGGTCGAAGCGATCAGTGTCGCTCGCAACCTAATCGGACCAACCGATGGGCGCACGGCCGCCCCGGGCACTATCAGGGGGGACTTCGCAATGGACATTGGACACAATGTAATCCACGGCTCTGACGGCGAGGAAACAGCCTCCTTCGAGCTGGGGTTGTGGTTCTCTGAGGGACTGGTTGATTGGACCCGTGACGCGGAGACGAACATCTACGAGTGAGCAATCAATTCAGCAGGGGAAGGAGCATGAGGTGGGTAGAATGTCAGGACGCAGGCAACCCATCGTCGCTGTCCTGGGTCATGTCGATCATGGCAAGACTTCTCTCCTAGATCACGTAAGGTCCCTAGGTGAACAGAGTCGTTCCTCGGTGATGGATAGAGAAGCAGGCGGCATCACTCAGCATATCGGAGCTACTGAGGTTCCATCGGAAATCCTGAATGATTTGTGTGCCTCACTATTGGGAGGCAAAACATTCGACTCCCCGGGTCTCCTTTTCATAGATACCCCGGGACATCACTCATTCTCCTCTCTTCGTGCTCGAGGAGGCTCTCTGGCAGATATTGCAATCCTAATTGTAGATGTAATGGAGGGTTGCAGACCTCAAACAAGGGAGTCACTGAGAATCCTGAAGCAATCGAAGACTCCATTCGTCGTTGCTGCAAACAAGGTAGACAGGATTCATGGATGGCAGTGTCAAGAAGGCAGATCAATGGCCATCTCTATGCGAGACCAGTCCAAGGAGTCACTTGACCTGTTCGATCAGCGCTATTGGAAACTTGTAGGGCAGTTTGCCGAAGAGGGCTTCAATCTCGAGAGGTATGAACGAATAAAGGATTTCACCAAGGAGATTGCAATGGTTCCAGTATCTGCAAGGAAGGGAGAAGGGGTCCAAGATCTACTAGCAGTTGTAATAGGTCTTGCAGAACGATATCTATCGGACCGGTTGACAGATGTTGACGGTTCTGGAGAAGCGACTGTTTTGGAGATGAAGGAGGAGAGGGGGCTTGGGAAAACCCTGGACCTGATTCTGCATAGGGGTTCCATTCGAAAGGGAGACGAGATTGTACTGGTCAGTGATGAGGGAGGAGTTAGCACCCATGTGAAGGGGCTCTTCTCCCCAAGAGGAATGAGTGAGATGAGAGATGCCGGCGACAGGTGGGATAACACCGAAACTGCCTATGCAGCTGCTGGAGTCAAGATTAGTGCACCATCACTAGAGGGTGTGCTAGTGGGGACGACGCTTCGAGTAGTCTGCTCCGATGAAGAGAAAGAAATAGCAATGGCAGCAGCAAACGAAGAGGCAAACCTCTCGATAGAACTCGACGAAGAAGGTGTGTGCATCAAATCCGATACAGTTGGTGGCCTCGAAGCTCTGGCAAAGGAACTCAAGGAGATAGGAGTGTCAATCAGAGAGGCTTCGATAGGAAAGGTAAGTCGTAGAGACGTTCGTAGCGCTGAAGCGTCTTCAGACCCTCTAAATCGAATGATAATGGCATTCAGTACGGAAATTCTTGAAGAGGCTGAAGAAGAAGTAGAAGTTTCTGAAGTCGGAGTCAAGCACATTGGCTCCGACATAATCTACAGGATTCTGGAGGAACGTGAAGAATGGGTGGAAGCCAGGAAATCAGAACTTGAAGAGGAGAGGAGAGAATTGGTGGTCTATCCTGGAAGGATTATGCTTCTTCCGGATCATACATTCAGAATCTCAAAACCGGCTGTTGTTGGAGTAAGAGTTCTCGCAGGTAGAATCCACATCGGCCAAGGTCTTCTCAAAGATGGAGTAAAAGTAGGCCGAATTAAGTCCATCAGATCGGAACAAGAGAGTCTCAAAGAGGCAAAACAGGGTGCTGAGGTAGCGATATCAGTTGAGGGGGTTACAGTGGGAAGGCAAATGGACGAGGGTGATGTCCTCCTGGTGGATATTCCAGAATCACATGCTAGGAAACTTAGGAAGATGGAGATGACCTCTGTGGAAAAAGAAGTCTACGAGGAGCTTCTGGCTCTACACAGGAAGGATGATCACTTCTGGGGTAGATGAGACTAGAGCATGGGATGTTCAAAGGCACCTAACACTCAAGTAGTCATGGAATCGGCCTAGGAGCAAGGGTGTTCAGTGTGACGATTGCTCAGAGTGGTGGATCTAGCTCAAAGGACCTCATTAGGTCAGTCTCTGGGCATGCTAACAACCTCATGAGCGAGGTTGCCAAGGTCATTATCGGGAAACCGGAAAACATACGCAAGGTT
>TARA_B110000263_G_scaffold247010_1_pt1 | contig 32759 bp, 48 predicted proteins | sample TARA_B110000263 | Tara Oceans TARA_B110000263 (sample SAMEA4397730) | marine metagenome | biome: Polar Biome; feature: [MES] marine water layer (ENVO:01000295) within the mesopelagic zone...; material: water (ENVO:00002006), including particulate matter (ENVO:01000060) such...
TCATTTAATGCATGTCTCTGGAGAACTTGTAACATCTCATGTTGCTGTAGGTGTTCAGGATGTTTAACTTGACCATCACATTCTGGTATGGTGATGTATCCGAATTCTTTGTCTGCTATGTTCTTCTCTGTAGCATTCTCAAAGTTATATTTGTGCACTACGTTTTTCCTCTTTTTCTGCTTGTCTTTTTTCGTACCTTTCCATCCATTCAACATTCAATTGTTTATTCTTATTCTGCATGGCCTTGACTATCGCATCATGTTGGTTGTCAAAGTACTCTCCGAAGCTAGTCATTTTCTATTTGTTCTTCTCTTTGAAGTGTATCAGGATAAGGCCAAGAGTGCTTAGCAACTTCAATTATAGACTCTGCTTCTTTCTCTTTCCTATGTTCTTTTAATGTAGTGATATATTCACTCATTTCGTTTAGATCATCATTTGTCAAATAAGGAAAGAAGCTATTAATAGCTCTTATCATATTCTGGTGTGAATATGACATTTCTTTATTATTGATGAATATTTGAATTTTATTCATCGCTTTATCCCTAGCGCTTCTTTATGTAATCTTTCTATCCTTTTAAGATGAGCTTTCCGCAGTTCGATCTCTGCTTCATGATTTATCGTTTGTTTCATTTCTTCGAAGTCTTTTTTTTGTTCTTCAGGCGACTTATCGAACCGGGTTTCGTCGCCTAGGTCAATCTCACAGATCGCCTTAATTAACCTGGCTTCTTCTTTCTTGTATTCCTCTGTGCCCGGCTTTAGATGGAATAGCGGTGAATCGGTTCCTTTAGCCACTTTTACTCTTTAAATCTTCTTTAGGTACTACTTGATATCCAGACTTATTATAAGCTATAGTCACAGCAAATCCATCCGGTGTTGTAATCTCTCTAATAGGCTTATTAACGCATATACGATCGCGCTTCATCATTCGCTCTACATAATTATCTGGTATATCTTCTAGCGTCGAACGACGCCGATAGAGAGGTTCTTTAATTCCATAATTACGACCTTTTCGACCTATAATAGGATCAATAGGTTCATCTTCTTCCTGTTCAAAATAACATCCTGCAGCAATTTTTATCATATAAGATTATATTAAGAGATTTTTTAATTCTTTAATTATATTATAGTATATTTTGATTAAAATGTCAACTAAAATCTTGGTTAGATATATCCTTTTCTTCCGGTAATTCTTTGGGTTCCAATTCCAAATATGATTTCACAAATCCACCTTCATGAACCATAGACTCAAAGATTTTAAATAGCTTCATGCATCTTGTTTCATGTAATTCGCTCAGCCCAGTCAGAACATTCACAATAGCATCTTCAGTCATTGGACCTTCTGGATTTTCGTATACTCTTTCTGCTATGACATCTAAATCATCTTTAGTGTGCCACACATTCATAATTTCTTCTTCTAAATCAAATCTATCATACATAAGTATATTTTCCTATTGTAATAGTTGGTGCTCCAGACGTTCAACGAACTTTACGTGTTCTTTTGGTCTTTTGCCTTTATATTGAAAAGTATAAGTTCGTTTCTCTAAATCATCTAAAACCATCTGCAACTGCTCTTTTCTAAATTCACTCATTTCATCACTCACATCTTCTAAGACATAGAAGATCTCATGCTCAGCTTCATGCAACCATCCATCAAGAGCTTCTCGATAGATTATCTTATTACTATTACTCGCAGACATTATAGACATCCGCAACCAATTTTTAATTCTATTAATATTATCGTAAGCATTAAACTCAAATAACCAATCATGCATAAAATCGACTTTCTCCTGCACATCTTTCATGCGCTTCGCCTTTACTCTAGCTACCTGCCAACTAATATTCCAATTCGTTTTCATAATACATTTTATATTAAGAGATTTTTTAATTCTTTATATATATTATACATCATTTTAGAAGAAATGTCACGGTTTTTGTTTCCTAATGATATCAAGGGTATACTTGGAGGGTTATGATATTCTACTTAATCTTTTTTCTACATCTCGTAATGTGAAGAACTTTCCGTGGCCTTCTTTTATAAACGAAGCCCACTCATCTGAATGCAACGTAAAAATTTCAAATTGTCCTGTAGCTCCTTCTTCTATTACTACATTAAAACCTAATTCTTTCATTTCAGCGGAAAGACTTTCCGCATGCGGTTTATAGTTTCAAGAGCTACAATATTTGATCTTCCATTTCGGCATTAGAGTTGCCACTCTACTTTAATAGGGCTCATCTTTTTCACGCCGAGAAAACTTGGAAATCGGAAATCTGGCTCGCGATGATGTTCTGTGCGATGTCTGCTTTCGTCCGGGATTCCAACTCCCATTAGTAAATGAACATTATCACCTACTATCTCATTAACCTCTTCTTCCATACAGCCGCAACATCCGCTGCGATATCCTAATTGCGTTGATATAAATTTTACATATCCGACGGCTACTCCTATAGAGAGCATCACATCTTTCTCCCACTTATTTCGCTTATCACTCATCGGCTTGCCGGTTCGGTCTTTGTCTCTTTCGTAGTAAGTTTCCTCATTAGGACTAAAAGCAAGTAAAAGTTGGCCTAATACTTGTGGATTTGTTTTCATGTCCCAAACTTCAGGTTCGGCAGGTTTCTTAACATCAGATCCCTGTGCTACAAATTTAGCATATTCAGAAACATCTACATTTGGATCTATTTTAAAACACTGAGTAGCAGCATGAATTTTTTCAATAGGTTTTCTGTCGGTGATCGCGGAAACATTATAGAAAGGAATGTTCTGACGAGTAGGACATTGTGTAGCGGCTTCCATGATCAAATCAATGTCTTCCTGTGGCATCTCTTTATCGAGATTCCAATTCCTTTGACATTTCTGAGACTCGTGAATAGCCCTTTTAAGTTGATCTTTATATGATCCATGCATAATGTGCCTTAATGTTATTTGTTAGATTTTTACCATAAAACCATATCATTTAATTTTGGAAAGGTTTTTACAAAATCAGTATTTCTTTTTTCATCGATTTTTCGTATAAACGAACTAAATCTTAAACAATCGTCTTTGAAGGATTCACCCTTCTCTACAGTATTTATGTAATTCTCTGCGTACTCGGGATCTTTATAGTAAGATTTAGAGTTATTAAATATTTCGATTGATTCATTGTATAGGTCATTCCAGTATTTTAAGAACTTAGAAGTAAGCAACTCTGGGAACTCCCAATATCTCAAAAGTATATCAGTGCCGTCACAGTTCTTTTTAAACCAGTCAGCGTCTTCCTTGAGATACATTATATTGAATAAGTTTAAGCAGTAATGAACATATACATTGATATTGGTTTCTTTTAATTTATTATATGTCTTTAACCACATTTTATCTTTATAACCATACCTAACATACTCTCCTCTTTTTCCTGTTCCATCATTGCTCATTATGACAGTTGCATTATTGCCCCATTTTTCCAATATACCTATCATACTTTTATTATTATAATTTAATATACTTCCATTAGTATGGGTTGCAATTTGAATATCGAATAGCTTATGTTCCGCTAAAAGCTCAAGTAGTTCATAAATGTTATCCTCTATCCAAGGTTCGCCGGAACTTGATAAATGTAAGATTTTTATACTGTCAGAGTTTTTCAGAATATAATCAAATCTATCTTGCTTATCATAGTTAATTTTAGGTACAGGTCTTTGGTGATCTATTATTTCATATATTTCTCTAAAGTTCTTGTCAATTGTTGAACTCTTATAGCTATCACAACCTAAGCAAGCGAAGTTACATTTATTAGACCAGAAAAAATCTACAGCTACAGGAGTGAACTTATTTTCTAATGAAATACTTTTAATATTTTTAGAGATATTCTCAGTATGATACTCTCTCATTTGCGTTGGACATCCTCGGCACTCTGGCGGCGTCTCTCCTTTAGCAAAACTTCTTCTTATTGATTGCAGCTTCTCGTCGAGCATACTTTCGTGTAGGGTTTTACCTGTGATCTCGGCAGGTCTGTGACAGCAGACAGAAGCTGACCCATCATAGTTTTGAAAAATAGAATTAAAAGGTGCTAAACAAGGTTTAGTGATCAAAATGTTGCGCTAATCTTAAGAGGGTATATTGATAGTAGGATTTGAAATCAGCTCTATCAGTCCACATGAAAGAATCAATATCTAATAGTTTAATATCGTCTCCATTGATATAGATATTATGAAATGCCAAATCCCTATGACAAAATACTTTTTCACCGGTTGGATTCGCCGGCGTCGACTTACCTACTTTCCCTATTGTTTCTGAAAACTCCAAAAAGGAGAGCATAACTTCTGACAATAACCTTCCAAGGATTTTGATTTGCTGTTTATACGGAATATCAATGAGTTGTTTATGTGACTTAGATAAATCCTTCATCTCATATTTGAAAATACCATTCTCATATTCCAACATAATCGGAGGATCCACGAAATCATACAATTCTATGTATGTACGTAAGGCTTGAATATCAAAATCATCGAAGAAACCTTCGTGGACTTCTTTATACCAGTTATCGCCTTTCTTATATAATTTTTGCTCGTGCTTATTAAAGGGGCCTAGATCATTATATGAATGTTTCAATAAATGCATAATAATTTGATTTGTTATTCCTCGTCCGGAAGATATCTTCTACTCTTCTTAATAATCCTATCTTTTTTCTTCTTTTTTTCTTTTTGCTTCTCTAACTCTTTATCTGTTAGATCTAACATAGATGGAGTGTCTCGAGTATCCGCATAAGAAGGGCGAATTGAATCAGCCGGCCAAACGCCGACTCTTTCGGTAGGATGAGAGTCCACTGCATCCGGATGAGCGTCGAAGAATGATTCGAACTCTTTAAATGTTTTCATATTATTCTTTTTAGGGGGAAGTTTGTGTTTCTGAAATAGTGTCTAATTTATCAGCTATCCACGTATAGGGGTCACCATCGCGAGCTTTCATCACTCCGTATGGCATATCTGTCTGCCAGTGATTCATTAATGCAGCATATAACTTTGGTAAATCTAGTAAATCTTCTTTACCATCTTTAAATGCTTTGTAATCTTTAGCATGTGCTTTGAGAATCTTTTGGAGTTCTCGATCCATGCGCAATTCTTGTTCGTTGATTGTATGCTCTATGAATGTCTTCATCCGGTTAATTTCCTTTTCTTATTCCATACTCCGAGAAAACCACCCTTATAATATATGTGTGGTTCTCCGCCCTTTTTGAATGACTTCGCTAGGGTCTTTTCAGCTTTTACAACATCTTTTTTATCTACCCATAGCTTACCATCTTCCCAATAGCTTTTAATACCGGCGTCATCTAATGCCATGTTAGCTTGGAGCTTATTGCTCTCATCAACTCTTTCTTTCTTTTTTGCAGCCACACCGAACTTAAATGCTTGATAATCTTTCTTAGATGCTTGATAATCTGCGCGTTTCGATTTAAGATTTTGTCCTGGTGGTTGACTAGTGTCCCCAACCCTTGAGGCGGCTACTTTAGATACAGCTCTTTGTTGTCCGGCTTTCGTTTTAGCTGCTTGCTGTGCGCGTTGTAATAGATCTTTTGAAAGTTCGTTAACGTTCTCTTCATCTTTCCTACTTGTTGCCTTACTAACTGCTTTCTTGGCTATGTGGCGAACTGCTGCTCTAGCAACGAACCCAGCAATTGGCCCAAGTTCATTAACATTATCTTCTTTTTTAAAAGATGTATTCCGATCTTTGACATCGGCTGCCGCACTGAATTTTCCGGCTTGTTTCTCTCTCTTTGCAGCTTTTTTGCCTGCTTCAGCAGCACCAAAAGCGTGCCCTTTACCAGGAACTCTTGTTGCCCAATCCTGTGCGTCTCTTTGTGTTGCGGCATCTTTGCGTGCACCACTTGCAGCGCGCTTTAAAAGACCGGTTGAAATTTCTGAGAAAGTCTTCATTTTATCTCCATTTTCTTCATTTGTCCGAAATCCAGCTTGTACTGGATTATCTATTGTACCAAAAACATATTGATGCAGATCTTTAGGTACAATCTTTTTGGCTTTTGCTTCCATATCTCTTTGAACATATATTCTGTCTCCAAAATACATAGAGTTACCATACTTTGCCGGTATACCTTTTTTCTTTAAAAGTGCGATTGCTTTCTCAGAATCTTTTTTAATTTCTGGATGCTTCCTACCTTTAGGATCAGGTTTTGACTTGTCTCTACTGTCTTCAACAATTTCTACTTCTTCTAATACACGTTTTAAAGTGGTTTTCTCTTTTTTTGTTAATCCACCAATGCCATCAACCCATGCATCTTTATCTGCCGTAGAAGTTTTATCGCCCATTTTCATCTTGAATTTTTTAACATAGTCATTCAGATTTGCTTCATCGATGTAGAACTCTTCTTTAGCAAGTAAAACCGCGATCTTCTTTAGGTTTTCTCTTTCCGATTTGCTAAGCATTTTTAATGCTCTATCATTAGCTATTTTCTCAAGAGATTTGGCATATTCTTTTGTAGATTCATCAACATCTACACCCTTTATCCTGTTAGAGAATTTTTGAAATGTATCTTTCTTTTCGTGAGTAAGTCCTAACTTCCGCAGCTTTTTCTTTTTATCATCTGTATCTGTTAAAGCTTTAGATCTTATGTCAGGCCTATTGGGAGGTGTTTGACCCATAGAATCTGGCTTGCACTGTGATTTCAGAGCGGGGCTTTTCACGCCGCCGGGAACGTCACAAAATGAGGGTCTCTCTTGGAGATTGTCTGACATAATTTCCTTTTAAAGTTTATTTTTTCTGTCGTGCCGTTTCTTCGTGGCCTTTTCTACTAAAAGCGAGCGTTCAAACTCTTCTTTCGCTTTTTGAGCTATATCTTCTACTATAACTTTTTTCTTTTCATAATTAGGAAGAATGATTTTACCTTCCCAATTTTTACTTCCAACAAATTGGTTTGCTATTTTTCGTGCTCTTTTATATGCTGCTTCAGCCGTCTGTCTTATTTTTGTAGCATCTGCTAACAACATAATACCCTTCTTTTTTATATTTATTATAATCTAGTCCTCTGCATTCATTTGACGATAATATGAATGCCTTCTTCTTTCTTTTGTATTACCCAACCATCTGTAAGTAGTGCAGAGAGTACATTTGGGACTTTTTTTTCGCCAACCTTTTCGCTTTCTCTTACCTACTTTCTTATTCAAATTCCCACCACTGGGTCTTCTTCAACTAAAAGCTGTGGATCTTGACGCATTCTCAACTCTTCATCAATTCCCTCTCTAAATCTAATTTCTTCTTGTAATTTAACGAGTAAACCTCTCATTTCTGAGGTTGACATATTTTTAATACTCATTACGTCCCATGCTTCCATGATATCTCCGTTTTAATCATTTGTTTCCGCAATTGTCGAGGGCGTGCCGTCGGAACGACACTCCGAGCCCCCAACAAATTAATTGATATTATATAATGTATAACTCCAAGTAAGTTCTTCTCCGGATTCAATGTCTCTTATAGCACCGATCCACCAAGTTTTAGGATCCATCAAAAGTTTGAAACAATTAGGATCATCAGAATGATTACCAAATCCTCCCAGAGGAGTTCTAATGAATCCGTTTTCAGATTTTTCATTTGCATGATGGGTAACACCGATTAAAGAATGTGCTTCAATTTTCTCTATTGCGAAAAGACCTAAGCCAGATATTGAAGATTCTTTAATTGTTACGTAGTGGGGCAGTGGTTTATACATATTACTATTTATATGTCTCAATTATAAACTATAGTTTTTTCTATTCTTTTAACTGGCTTCTTTTGTGACAACTGCGCATGGTACTTCATATGAGCTTCCATAAGCCTATCCTCGTCATAGCATTTATCGGCTTGTATCTTCTGAGCTACTTCTATTGCATCTTCTGGAGAATTAAACCATTCACCTTTCCACGTGCCCTTAGCTATAATTGTTCTAGGATTTTCATATATAATTCCCGATTCTTCCGCCGTCCACCAAAGATGTAACATTCCGATATATCCTAATTGTGGCGGCGCTTCAAAACCTTGTAAAACATGTTTCACCCCCAAACTTTGAAGAAATGGAAATTCTGTTGAATTATAAAACTTATAGCGAAATTGAGTCTCCAGAGCATGCCGCATATCTTTTAGCATCTTCTCTCTATTGTTCATTTCGTCAGAGCTACTCATATATAAACTCCGTTATTTCTTCTCCATCTTTTATATGATATAGATCTTCATGAAACTCTTCTGAGAGTTTTGTACCATAAAAGAAATTAGAAATAATATTATACAAAACTATATGATTTGGATATGATAAATGATTCTTACGTTTACTTTCAATTTCACTGCGAATAATTCCATCATGAAATTCATTACCGCATACTTCACGTAATTGGGTATCTACGATTTTAAAGTTTAAGTCATTAAGAGTCGACCAATCATACGGCACGTCTTTAAATACATTCTTTTCCGTTGTTAATACTAACGTTTTCATGTTGAGATGTTTTAAAAACAAACATGTATAAAAAGCCCACATTTTAATCTCAGGTTTAAAAGTATCATATACGCCGATAACTTTTTCCATATTATTATAGACACTACCTCCAATTTCATAACCTTCAGCGGGGTCCTCTGCAGCACAAAATAAATCTATATCTTTATTAGATTTATATGCTCTATACATATCGTCTGCGGCGCCAGTATGTGTTGGTTTGTCAAGAAAAGGAAAAGGTATCCGGGTTCTATCTGTTAATAGAAATATAACTTTATCACCCCGTAAATAACCCAGCCTTGGTAATTTTTCTTGTAATATGCGCAATGACTCATATGTACTTCGACCACCACTTGAATAAACTTTAATATCTTCATGCTTTTTTAATTGATTTTGCCAGCATAGATCGCCATTATCAAAATCCCACGACATTATTTCATTATAATCACAATAACTATCACCGTATATTAAATACATACTTATCCTGATCTTTATTAAATATTTCTAAAACCTCGGTGTCGTTTTTAGTTAAGCCTTCTTCGCGAAACATATCAACCATATCTATGTGTTGTAATTTGTCTAAGGCCTTATAATTATATTCCCTCTTCTCAGAAAGATTCTTACACTTATCTATTAATTCTGACGTAGGTATTTTTAAGATTTCTTTTATTTGAGTTATAACTGAATTCAATCTTTCCTTGTAAGGTTTATCATCGAATGAATAGTCAAATAATTCATCATATAATTTAAAACCCATATTCCTAAGAGCTTGATGAATATATCTTGGACCTAAAATAATGAATGGTTTCTTATATAACATAGGTTTATATGCTTTTTCTGTTAATACAGTACCGGCTGAAATACAATAAGCTTCTGTCACAAGATCAATACAGCTTTCAATATATTCTAAGGGTACGCTTTCTTCCCGCGATTGCTGTTTCAGTTCCCATTCCTCTAATAAATCTTCTCGAGTTCGTTCCTTTAAAGGCTTTTTATTTTTATCTGTCTCGTTTAACTCTGTTAATTCATTTAATAATTCTACTTCACCATCATCTTTAAAAAATGAATTAATTTGATCTTCATCTTCAAACGGATAGTATGAATATATAAACCTCTCCTCACCCTGTAAAGCTCTCAGTAAATCTATTCTATGAGGTTTTCGAGTACAATTTAATGATACTACATTATATTTAAAATCTAAATCTAATTCATAAGAATGATTCCTATCTCGCGTATTTCTTAAAAACTGTGGTATACATACTTCGGGATAGATTATAGGCTTTAAATTACTATCTACTTCGAATCGTTCTATGTTAGAATGTATATTAAAATCACCTGTAATATAATATACGTTTTTGCCTTTAAAATCTAAAGTTAAAAGATTATATAAAACATAGTCAGTATATTGATATCTATCATCTGATGTTTTTAATGGACTAAACCTATCTGTCTCTCCATCAAAAAATATCATATTATCATCTAATAACTCATCTAATAGTGCTTGATTTACTTGATGGTTATTACTTTGTCGTATTCCTAAAATAAAAGATGTTCTGTCTCCAGGAACATAGAATCTCATAGATAGAATCCAGATATTTGAAGAGTATATTTGTCTTTCAATCCACAATTACCACTTAAATGTAAATGGCTTGGATCCCATAGATATCCTTCAGCCGCACTCCAATGGGTGCTTGATTGCCAATCATGATTTTCATCTTGATAATGCATCAGGTGTCCTGGTTCCCAATCTTGCAAATATATATTTGCTCTTACTTTGGGTCTAGTATCATTTGGATATTCATTTTTAAATTTAAAAAATGTATCTCTATGTAGAGTAACAGTATTACCTGGTGGCTGAAGTATTGTGCTAACTGTAATTACCTCCATCTTTAATTGTTCACCCAATACTTTATAATCTACATCTCCATCATTAAACCATAATTGTTGTATTCTTGTATTATCTTCGGTATAGGTTTCAGGAAAACCTCCTGCTATTTCATGTAAATCTTTTTGTTCTGCAGTTTGATAGCTGATACAGCTGCCGCGGTGTTGTTCATAATCAGCATTTAAAAATACACTCAAATCATAATCTAATTTAATATCTTCAATCATGTTAGGCCTTTATCTATTTGCTTTGTGATCGTAAATACATCAACATCACCTCTACATTCTAATAATTGTCTTTTATTATAATATATTTTGTCTTGAATATCCAGTATTTTTTTATCGAGTTCACTTTTATCCATATTTAGAATGCCTTTCATTTGAGTCATGATCGCCTCATGCCTATATCTAAATGATTCTATTTCATCAAAACTATAATCAAATAATTCATCATATAATTTAAACCCCAATTGTTCAAATATCTTATACCATCCAACACACCCAACAACGAGAAATGGCTTACAATGAGCCAATGCTTTACATGTCTTATCACTCAAACCAAATGCTCTTATATGATATGTTTCAATAATTAAATCTATCTCTGATTCTAACCACTCCTGCACTGGTAGGAAATCATGATATGCATCTGTGTCGTCTTCAAAACCTTGTGTAAAAGGTGTTTTAAAATGGATTCGTTTAGTCTGATCAAACCTTTCATTACTCATATTAAATACACATGATAAATCAACATACTTTGTCTCATCACTTCTATTATTAAATTCTATAGCGTCCCCATTCTTTACCCATTTCCAAGAGCTCTTAGGTTGCATTCTTTCTAGAAATGATGTGAAGAACTCGTCGGGTTCGGAGCCATCTTTTCCTATGCTATTAACTTCTGTGCAGTTAAATGAATATGTGAATCCCGGCATCCCTGCTAATTCCCTGAGTGTTAATATTCTAGATATTTTCGGTTGATTAACCATGCTAATCACCCGATATTTTACAGGGATTACCATATCTTCTACGGGTTGATACAACTCATAAAATTTTCTTAATCTGGAGACGCAGATATCTCTAGCACTTGATGGTACTAGAGGATACATAGTAATTCGCATTTTAGGCTTAACTAATTCACACCAATCATTATAGATATGCTCTGCATTTGCATCGCCATTAAGATACCATATTTTATTATCAGGATGAGAATAATTATGAATTATCTCTAATACATTATCATACTGATCACCTAATAACGGATAGTATCCTCCTGATTCATTAGCATTCCATATCATTATATTTTTATCTGTCTTCTCCTTTAACCTTTCAAGAGAATAATTCCAATGATCAAATCCAGGCGGCTTTGGGACTTTCGGTGGTGTTAAAAATTCTTCTTTTGATTCGTATGCGCGGCCGTGACTAATGTATAGCCAATTCTCTGATTCGTTTTGCATTATACTCCAATTTAGGTTGTAATCTTATTTCAATTTTTTCTATTTCATCCCGATCCATATCTAATATCTTATCACATTGTCTCATTATATTTTTCCATCTATCTTCAAATGATGGGTTAGAATCAAAACCATAATCAAATAATTCATCATATAATTTAAATCCCATCCTTTCAAACTCTCTATACCAATTGGGCCCTCCTATAGTTATGAATATCTTTTTCCAATATAGCGGCTTGCATGATTTGTCTGATAAGTAATTTGCTACGCATACTTTATTTTCTTGAACTAAATCTATATACGATTGCCACCATTCTCTGGGAGGAAATATGTCGTGTTGGCATGAAGTACCTATTGCTTCTTGAGGACATTCTTCAGTTAAAGATACTCTTTCTCGTGCGTTAAAATCACGAAAACTTAAATCACAGGGCGCCGGATAATCCGCAGGATATATCGTATCTAATGTTTTAATACTATTACCGCCGTGCCATGTCCATTTCTTACCTAACCAGGCTTCTGTAGTATCTTTCCAATTCTCTCCAATTGCTTCTTCATCGTTTAATAAATGAGTGGGGGTAACTCTATAAGAATACTTAAACCAAGAATTACCTGCTAAACGTCCTAGAGTAAGTAATCGAAATATTCTAGGATTATTAACTAATGTAATAATCTTATAGAGTCTCTTATAGGTAGGTGCTTGATACTCGATCCACAAGGAATTCATCGTATTCACATACTTTGATATCATAAACCTCCAATTTGGGTCTACTTTTATCTTAAATTCCGGTTTAACTATTTGACACCATCTATCATAATTTTGTTGTAATAAACTATCGTGATTAGAAAACGTCACATCATTGTCAGGATGTGCAAAATCATGAATAACCTGTAATAATTTGTCGTCTTCTCGCCCGTGCAACGGATAATAGCCCTGAGCTTCCCACTCATCTTTAATAACTATGGGATCATCAATTAAATCAGATATAATTTCTAATTCTGGATACTCAGTTTTTCCCATAGTGGACTCTACCTTTATAATCATAATCCCTTTTCATAATCAATGATATAGCTTTTTATGCTAGGCCTCACATATCGATGATTTATAAATGTTTTCTTTATTATCTCTTTATTAATTTTGTTTTCATCGTTGACAACAAATTGTTTAATTGGAAACTCTGGGAAGGTATCAGCCATAAAAGATTCAGGAATCTTTATTTGTAAATCAGCAGAAGTAGTTTCAGGAACTCTGGGAGGATAAACGGAAATCACTTCTAAAATTATTCTATCTACTAAGAGATCTTTTACATTATTTAAAAACTCTTTAAATTCATGATATTCATCAGACTCAAATAGATGATAAAAGTCTCCGTTATTTACATGTATAGTTCTATATTCTCTGTATATATCCCATTCTATAGATGTATTAGATCTATCAAAATCAACTGTTAGACATTTTTTTAATATATTAACAAAATCATGATTCCTAAAACATCCTTCAAATAGCTTTACATCTACAAAACGAGTTTGTTCATAATCAATTTCATCAATATTTACTGAGGGTGTTATACTATCATCGTCATAATCTGAACATGAACGATATAATTCTCTGCCAAATACTAAATTATCTAGATGCAGCATATTTTGTCTATACAAAAAACCTCTCTGTTCTCCTACCCCACCACATACATTCACGGGCCCATTTTTCTAAATTACCATTATATACTTCGTAAGGGTCTTTCATCTTATTATACTGAGTATCAACTATTGAATGATTAAACCCATACTCATCTTTTAAATAATCTCCTATCTCTCCATAGAAACGGTCTTTTTCTTTAGCAATATGTATAGCGGTTGCTTCTTCATATTCCCAATATATATTAGAGGCTCCCGGCACTTTACGCCCCCATGGAATCTCTCTATCAAATACTTTCTTTAATAATCTCATTGTTACTGTATATTCTCTATACAATAATGACTTATCATTATTAGTAAACCACTCGAATAATCCACTATAAAACTCTCTCATTGATATATTATGATCATTCTTTAATTCTAATGCTAATATTCTAAGCCACCCTAAAAAATGTAGAGATATCATAAACCACTTCCATCCAGAGGCCTCTAAGTATTCATCAAACGTCATATTACTAGAACCGACTACTACAGAATTAGTGTCTTTTAATAATTGGTCTGGAGGATGTTCATGGTGAAAAAATGCAGGTGATGTTTGTTTTATTAGTACATTATATTTTCTGCAATATTCAGGATCCCCAAATGGGGTTTGGGGAAGAGCCACCATTATATATATGCCGATGTAATTGTGATAATCTATATCATCAATCAATCTAAAGAGACCTTCTTTAAAGCTATGTAGTGATTCCTCTGGTAGTCCAAGAATAGTTTCTATGTAACATGGTACTCCTCTACTTTTTAAATAATCTATCACCTCTTTTAGATTAGTATTCTCATTAGATCTTTCAATCGCTTTTAATGTATCATCATTCATCGATTGTAGAGCGATTGTAACACTTTTATTAAGGCCTACCTTCCATAAGTCTTCTGCTATATCAAATAAGTATGGTTTTTTATGCTTTGCCCACGTTATATTAAGCGTATCAGGATATCCAGTAGATTTTTTAGTATCAATCAGTAGATCAGATATAATCTTATGATCCTTGAACATGCCAAAATTATTATCAATAAGGTGTAAGTACTCTATCTTTTTATCAGCTATCCAATCAATCTCTTTTATTAACTTATCATTGTCTTGTCTATGCACTTTGGTCCAGTGCCTATCACCTGTCTCACAAAAAGTGCACATATATGGGCAGCCTCGCGATAATTCTACTAAGCCCTCCCATTCATATGGATAATCTTTAATTTCCAGGAGATCATCAAATAACCCATCTAAATATGGGCTTGGTAGTGTTTTGATGTCTTTTATTCTCTCTCTGTCTCCTCCGTTTTGAAATAGCGGTGTTGTAATACCCTTGACCATACTGAGGTCTTGATCATGTAATAGCGCTTTAAGGATGTGTTTAAACCCTGTCTCGCCTTCATTATGTACTGCTATATCAATGAATGGTTTATCTTTTAAGAACTTTTTACATCTGTTGGGATGCGGTAAATTTAGCCCACCGTATATAATTAAACAATTAGGATTTATCTTTTTTATTTCAGCACATAGCCTATCACTCGCGTGCTCATTCCATACAAAATAAGAAGTAGCTATGATATCACATTCGGCCAACCTACTAGCCGTAGCTGAATAATCAAAATCTCCATCGAGTACATACACCCAGTCATTAACATCAAAAGAATAATTATCAGTAATCTCTTTATCAGTCCTGCAATAACTCCAAATACAACCTGTTGAGTATGGCAACTTAATCTGGTTGGAAAATATATGTGTTAATTCAACAAACGCGATGCGCTTAGAAGTCGTATTGTTCATTTTTACCATCTCTATGTAAGTCCAATGTCACACAATGAAATCCTCCCCCTAATGTTTTAGCATGTCTTAGACGCATAGGGATTGAATCAATATTATGTTTTTTTAATTCTTTAATTAAAGGTTTTTGATTTTCTTCTACAATAACTACTTTTTCATTAATGCTTAAAATATTTAATCCTATCGCAGGTGATGCAATGGCAACACTAGCATCAGATGAACCGCCGCTGCTTCTAATACCCTGATCTACTATATCTGTAAAGAATATCTTATCCCATTTTTTAAATATTTCAGGGTAATTGTCTTTACTACATCTATGGCCGTTTAATAATACAAGGCCTGGTCTTAGAGGTATTACTGTACTGTCAAAATGTGCACCAGAATACTGATACGCTAAATGTACGTTATATTCTGGAAACATTGATTGAAGCCATTTACCACCTTTTTTATTACCGCTGTTGCTCACCTGATATAACAAATCTTTACCCAACCTTACAATATTTGCAGCATCAAAAAGAATTTCTTTATTCATTAATGTTGGTTTCGACAAGTCTTCAAAATTAAACGATTCATCTAATAATTGAGGTCTGGGAGCTGAAAACCATTTACCAGAACAATTATTCAAAATACGCCTATAGGCGTGCATCTCAAAGTACCGACTGCGCATTACATTGGGGGTTTCAATTAAACAATCATTTAGTACTAAAAATATATCGCGCGGACAATAATTATACCACCCCTGTGCGATCCATTTCGAAGACATTACTCTTTTTTTGTGATTTGTTTTGTCTGGCCTATGAACTTTTATATCCATACTTGCCAGAACCCTGCAGAACAACTCTAGATCTTCATTGGTCTCTTCTATAACTTGTTTATCATACGATCCAACTAGTGATTTAATTTTATCATCACTCAAATTCGCATACATGAAATTCTTCATGGATAAATCAAACGAAGGTATCCGTGCACCGGTGGCATCTCCCACTACTACTTCTTTAAGAGGGTCCCACCCGTTACAGGATTGTATAATAGTTTCCAATTTTAAATAATTCTTTTTGTGTTTGCCATTTGCCTCTCTTTCTTACTTTTATATCAGAAAGACTTTCGTTATTATATTCACTCCAACCGCATGCTTTGAAGTCCATGGATACTCTAGTATTTGTAGATTTATTATGCACGTAGCCGCCATGTAACACTTGATCAAATACTACCATTTCACCTTGTTTAGGTGTTTGCATTATACCATCTACAAATACACCGTTATCCTCATCCATATCTGTTAAGGGAATTATAAAATTAGTTTCAAACTCTGGGTGATGAAAAGGAAAATCCATTTCATAATGTATATTAGCTTCTCTACCGTTCATTAGAGTCGTATCTTCATAAAATTTCCAATCATATCCTGATGGGAATATTTTGATTGATGGTAATTGTTGAATTACCACATTCTCTCCAAACCAAGATTTCACTACATCTTTTTGAAACTCCCACCACATAAATCTAAACGGATAAGATTCATGCACTACTTCTTTGTAGAGTTTTTCAATCAATCCATATTGTGTATCTTCTTCAGGTAAATGTACTCCGCCGGCAGTACTATAGGTTACCGGTTTAATGTCATGATTCAAATGTAAATCTTCAAGATGGCCTAAGCTGTCTTCAAAATACTTTCTAAAATTATATTTCTCTGTGTCGTATTTGATTACATCAATCATATATAAATTCGTCTTTATTGTACATGCCTCTATACACGTTCTTTAAGAATTTAGGAATTTCACTACCATCTATAAACCCTGTTATTTGCTTATACATCACCTCGTGATTGGCTTCTGTAAGATGATTTACTTTATAGTGAAGATCATGAGAAAGCGAAAAATCTTCGTGCAATCTTTCTTCTTCCACATACTCATTCTCAACAGCGTCCGCCAGCCCCTCATCGTGAGCATAAAAATGATCATCGTTCAATGAAGTTTGAATATAAGAATTTTCCATTTCCAAATGCCAAACAAATATCTTACATTTCTGTATTCTCGAGACAGTATATAATAATGATTCATATTTCCAATTACCATAAACTGTTTCATCATGGAATGTATCTACAGCAAAACGTGCTTTATCTTTATTTATTTTCATCCAATCATCGTATTTAGATTTCGATTGAAGATCATCGCCAATATATGGATCACCGGTAACATCTAACATTACCTTATTATTCCACTGATGCCTTTCCTCCTTACGTGCTTCTTTAATATTGAAATCTATTCTGGATCCACCAGACATAATGAATATAATTAAATCCTCATAATTATAATTAAAAAGACTCTCATAGAATTTTTTAAATGAATACATTGGACCGGAGCCAGACTCACCATAATTTACAGTTTCAGGCCACCGATCTTTTAAACGACCATACCACGTTGGATGTCTATTTTCCCATTGAGGTTCAGCAAAGCTATCGCCGTGTATTGTTACACGTTTAATCATATATAAATCTTTCTGATTTGGGACCGGATCTGTCGGGTTCTTCTAACAGATTTTGTTTAAATTCTGGTATCGTTCGAATACCTTGAACAAAATTATGTATAAGTTCATACATCACTTTATGATTCTCTTCGGACAAATGATTATTTCTTTTATTGTCTTCATGAAAAGGTTCACCCGGATTTCTATATTCATTTATAGATATTCGCTGCAGAGATATAGGACAAATATGAAATAAATTATCATTAAGACTATCTTTTATATACGAATCATCGTAACGTAAAAAGAATATATAAATTTTACATTTATGTATTCTGGATATTGTATAGAGAAATGATTCATTCTTTTTATTACTGTTTATTACTTCTCTTTCAAATGTCTTCATCGTATAAGACATTTGATCTTTATGCGATTGATAAAAAGATGGGTCAAAGTAATCATTACATTTCATTTCTTGGTTTTTAAAATCCCAATAAGAGTCATGAACTAACATAGTATCAGTGTGTTCATTAGTTCTATACTTTTTAGGAAGATGAAATTGAATTCTATCTTCTCCAGATAAAATCCATACAACTAAATCTTCTTCATTAAATTGTTTATATCGTCTATAAAACTCTTTCATACTATAATGAGCTCCGGTACCAGCCATAGCGAAGTTTTTATACTCGTATTGCTTAGCTAACATTTCATACCAAGTCTCATGCACATATCTTTCTTTTTCCCAATGTGGATCAGCATAGCTATCACCAAATATCCATACTCTTTTAGTCATATATAAATTTCTCTTGGTCTTGTTTAAACGGTGTTGGGTCTACAAAATTTTTCTTAAACGGTTGAAAAGTTCTTGTTTGAATAATATCGACCATTATGTCATGATTCTCTTTTGAGAAATGATTTTTTCTTAGATCATATCTTGGATATTTATTTTCTTTCCCATTAATAAATTCCTCATTGCTAGCACTCATTAAACCATAATTATGTAGATAAAATAAATCATCATTTAATCTATCTTTCATATATGAATGAGCAACGGACAATAAAAACACTGTTACTTTACATTGTTGTAATCTAGATATTATATAAAGGAAAGATTCACATTTCTGAGTAAAAGTATCAATTTCTTCTTCGAAAGTTTTATATGCATAGTCTGTCACTGAAATGTCAGTTGGAGTATAAAACTCAATTCTAGACCGTCCTGAAATAATAAAGATTACATGATCATCTTTTGTAAATTTATTATAACATTTATATAATTCTTTAAGCGAATAATGAGGTCCAGTCGAACATTTAGCTAAATTTCTTACCTTTCCTATTCTTTGATGCCATGGAATAAAATTATATTCAATTCCTGAATTATCATTAGGATCAGCATAGCTATCACCAAATATCCATACTCTTTTAGTCATATATAAACTCATCCGTATATGTGCCTTTATATACACCCTTTAAAAATTTAGGTATTTCTCTTCCGTCAACAAATCCTACTATTTGTTTATACATTATCTCATGATTTACTTCAGTCAAATGATTAACTCTGGGACAAGTCTTTGTCGATGATCTGTTCAACTTTCTATCTATTTCATTATCCCTTTTCTCTGATGCTGCTTCAACATATTCATTCGAAGTGGCTTCTTCTAGTGACTCATTATGAGCATAAAAATGATCATCGTTCAATGAAGTTTTAATGAAAGAAGATTTGTGGTGTTGATGACTGTGGGGAAACGGCGGCGCTGGAGACCCATCAAAACTTAAATGCCATATGAATACCTTACATTTTTGTATTCTTGAAGATGTATATAATAATGATTCATATTTCCAAGTACTAACAGCTAAAGTTTCATTGGAAAATGTATCTATAGCATAACGTGCTTTATCTAAATTTAATGTCATCCAGTTATTGCAGTTTGCGGTGCGTGTTGCTGGTCTGTGGGTTTTATCCATTACCTTTCGACATATATTGTAATTCCATTGATGTATATCTTTGTTAGAATCTTCTTTGATATCAAAATATATCCTTGGAGCCCCAGATATAACAAATACAATTAAATCTTCATGATTTAACTTAGGCAAATCTTGATAAAATTGTTTAAATGAATACATCGGGCCCGCGGCGCATTCGGCATAATTTACAGTTTCGGGCCACCGATCTCTTAAACGACTATGCCAAGTTGGAAAGAAACCTGGATCCCCGTGTGGGTCAGCAAAGCTATCACCATATATTGTTACACGTTTAATCATATCGCTCGAGAAATCCAATCCAAAGTACTAATATCTTTATAATGATTATTATCAGCCATATCCTCATTCACTTGAAGAGTTAAACCAAACATTGATGTTCCAAAATCTGCGGTTTCCGGGGACATATACATATTATATCCAGATACCATAAGTGGGTCATCTACATATTTTACATCTTTATTTCTGCCCATATAAATCATTGGTCTAGCCCACTTAACAAAATCTTTATCATCGGTTAATATCATACCTCCTCTAACTGTAGATAATATTTTTCTATGATGAAAACTAAGACAATAATAAGTATTTGGAAAATACATATCTTCGGTAAATCGGCATGCAGAATCTACAATATTCAAAGGCTCTATCGGATAATATCCTTTCCATTTTAAATCTTTAAACTTTAATTTATATCCGGCTTGTTGAAGTGATTGCGCGACACTTATATATGTTTGTTTAGGTAATTCAGCAATGTTGTTATATGTTTCAAATGGCTTAATTTTTTTATTCCACAACGCTGCTATAAAAATTGCATTAGTACAGCTATCCATAGCTATTGCATATTTAGAACCAGCATAATCAGCAATGGTTTTTTCAAATTTTTCTACTTTGTTCCACATTAAATATTTTACAATAATGGTTATAATTAAATTCTATTTTATCTTTAACTGTTTTAATCTTCTTCTTAAATATATCAGGCTCCATTTGCATATAAGGATTTATTGATTCACACAATCTACCTAGGCGCCTCCAATTTGGATCAAACACTCCGCCGTCGAAACTATAATCAAATAACTCATCATATAATTCAAAACCAAGATCTTTTAACTTAGCGTGAAGCCCCTGACCGCCCCAAACTAAGAAAGGTTTTTTAAATACTATAGGCTTCCATGTTTTTTCTGTAATAAAAAGAGTCTCAATGGTTGACTCTAATACCAAATCACAATTTGATTGATAATATTCAAGGGGTACTAATTCTTGAAATCCCCGATGATCTAATTCTATCTCTGTGAGCTTTACTATATCAAGATTAGAAAATCCGTTTTTACCTTTATATTCTTCTAATGGTGTATCCGGTCGCCATTTATAATCTATTTCATTAACTTTAGAATAAGGATAATTAGAATATATAAAATATTTATGAGTATAGAATTTATCTAATAATTCATACCTGTGTTCTCTAGGTGCAGAACATAAGCTGATAAAATTATATTTTACAGGCCCGTGAAGTACTGGACGATTATAATATATGTCTCTACTGCGTTGACTAATTTCTGTTAGGAAAGAATAAGGTTCATAAACTATTTTAAGTTTATCATTCTTTAGATTACCATCAGCAGTGTGATACGATACTTCATTAGGTAGGTCTTCTAAAAACTTAATAATATCTTCTCTAAACACCTCCCATACATCATAGACTTCTATGGGGCCTTCAACGTTTAATAGGGGAGTTAGATCTGGATTATTAACTGTTGGTGGGTTAATATAAAATTTCATTCATATATAAAGTCTACTAATTTATTTGGGTCCGGATCATGTCGGTGATCTTTATTTTCAACACCCCGAATAAAATGCTCGTGCCATTCTTCTGTTAAAAATGAATTGGTACCTGCTGTTTGCAAAAAATGATTTGTAATTATATTACTTAGAATAATATGATTACGATGTGTAAAATGGTTCAAAGTTCCGGCTTCATGTATAAACTCATCGTGCCATTCTTTCGCAGATTGAATTTGCAGAGGAAAACTCCAGAATTTAAATAAATCATCATTAAGACTTTCTATGCTCTTAATAATTACATCTTCGTTTTTATATCTTTTTCCGAAGGGGTCTGGAGACATTCCAAATACCCTAAAAACAATCATTTGCCAATTATTGACTTCACATATAGTTTTAAGATATGTAACATTTTTTATAGTCTGATGATTCAATTCTTCTTGCATTGCTTCATAACAAGAAGTTATGCAAAATGTTTCTTCTGGTAAATAATGATACTCAACTAACTCTTCTCTTCCTTCGGCTCTAGCTAACCAATCTTGATATGCAGAAGAAGGATCTACAGTTCTTTTTCGCTCTCTCTTATGTTCTGGATTATATTTCGGATCGCCCTGTGCTTTTAAAAACGGCCAAGGAATTCTATATGGGCTGGATAAAACAAATACGAATTTGGAACCGGATTTAAATGTTCCGTTGTAATAATCTTTATGAAATTTTTCTAAGGTTTGTAGTTGTCCTTCACCGCATTTTCCATAATTCTCATTCTGCTCATCAAGATTTTTAGAAAGCATTTGATACCAACGTTCATGATCATGCATTCCCAAGCGCTCGGCAGGTTCATTCTCTACAAAACTATCACCATACAGGTATATCATAATTCACTATTTGTTGTCATTTTCTTTTGAGGATTATATGCATTTTTACCATCATACCAATATAATGATTGATGGGGATCTTCTATTGGAGTACTATTACTTTGATAATAAAATTTTCTTATGGCGTATCTGGTACCACTTGTTATTTCTTTAACGCCATGAGGTGATAATTCATTATTTTTAAATAATACAGATGTATTATGGCCGGCTGGGTGATTCCATACAACATTTTCTCTTTTCTCATCCCAGATTTGAAATTCACCGCCTTCACATTCTCCGAGATAAATTGTTAAACTCAATGCTCTATTTAATTTAACCCTATCATTCCAATTAAAATCTATATGCGGATCTAATTTACACCCTTTAATCATTTTTGACACACCTTCACCAACTCCCATGGGATCAAATAATAATCCTTCTAGATTAGTTTCTTCTTCTAAATTTTTAATTGTTTTTTGTGAATGGAGTTGATCATATACTTCTCTGAGATCAGCGTGCTGTTCCCAATCATAATATTCATACATTAAACTATTATTTCTCTCAAAAGGTTTCCAATCTTCAATTTTTTCAAGAGTTTTTAAACAGTTCAATGCTAATTCTTTATCAAGAGACCAAGATTTCATTATTTTCCATAAGATTAGTTAATAAAGCAGATGAAACAAATTCTGCTTCGTCTCTATCTACTACTACAAAATCCCCATCCTCATCTAAAACTACAAAATTACCAGAACTTTTAAATATTCTAATTTGATATTGTTTAGATTGAGCTAGAAAATCAGTCTGAGCTTCTATTTCAGGATGTTTCGTTATATTCATTATACCCTTCATTTCAATATATTTATCCAAGCAAATCGTTCTAGGGTTTTGGATACAAGTCAGCCGCATTTATTGGTAACACTTTCAGTGTGATATCTACTTCTTTATAAACTCGTTTTCGTATAATAGTTAATTTAATCTTATCCCCAATATTATACTTCATTATTTCATCTGAAAATTCTAAACCAGTATTAACTACTGAGTCATTAACTCCGATGATGGTATCATAAGGTTTCAATCCTTCTGGTAATTTACCCGGCCTTACCCATAAGCCGAGAGTATTCGGTACATGATCTGGTTTAATATTAGGAAATTCTTTTATTATTTTGTCTCTGGTTTTAGTATTAATTAAACCCATAATCGTTACGCCAACAGCAGGTCTATCAACTCTACCATTATCTAACATAGATTCAAAAGATTTCTTTGCAATATCGCCTCTAATTGCTAAACCTATTCCTGCATTTTCAGCAATTCTTGAAACAATTAATACATTAATTCCTATAATTTCCCCTTTTGTATTTAAAAGAGGGCCTCCGGAATTTCCTTTGTTTATCGCGGCATCAGTTTGTAATGTTTTAATAAAAGGATTTCTTGAATATCTTTCGGTACTAGAAATAATTCCCTTGGTTAAAGACCAAGCCATTCCCATTGGATGACCAAGTGCATAAACTTCTGTTCCTTCTGTGAGGTTTTCGGTATCTTCTGCAAATTTAATATAAGCTTTTGGTTTCACATCTGATGTAATCTCAAGTAATGCCAAATCTGCAAGTGGATCTATACCAATTACATTTACATCATGTAATTCATAATCGTCTTCCAAATAATAAATTGCTTTAATATAATTTTGCCGATATATGCAGTGAAAATTTGTAAGTATATGCCCGGAATCATTAATAACAACTCCAGCGCATGTTCCATTTTGTTTAGCGCTTATCGTTGGGTCTACATTAGTGCTCACAGAAAGTAGAACTATAGCTTCTTTAGCTCTTTGAAGTGTTGATTGATCTAGAACATTACTACTTGTTTGGACTGATGGTTTATTTAAAAATGTTGCATTACTGCAACCAAATAAAGACAATGACAAAATATAAAACATCAAACCCAAGAGTTTGATTTTTTTCATGTATTATCCTTGAAAAATTGTTTCCGGTTCCTTAATAGATTCTTCCTTTTGGCTTTGTGGCTCGTCGGTTGAATTTGAAGGATCCTTTGGTATTATTGTTTTATTATCTGAGGGTATTGAAAAAAAGCTTGGTAAAGTTTTATACTTTTTAACACATTCCATTGCCTTGAGCATAAAAGTTTCTCCTGTCCAGTCTGGATCAAAAACTTTTACCTTGTAGTCATCCAATTTATATTCTTTTCTAATTATATCTATTACACAAAAACAATGTTCTGCCATTTTTCTCATTGCCATAGGATTTGGTGGTTGTCCCGCAAGAGATGGATTGTTCAGTATTACCCATCTTATAGTTCCTGCATAGCATGCACCTATTGTATCATAAACAAGTTGAGAAGACCACTTATCATCATCTAATATTTTCGGAAATCCACCTCTGGTGTATTTCGGTTCATCAATTGTCTTATTGTCTTCGGCTTTCACTTGATTCAACATCAGCACTCCGCCAAATAAAAATAATGTCATTAATAGTATTGAAGCAAAGATCGCAATACGGTAAAAAATCTCTCCATTATATTTCATGTCTTCTTCCTATCATTTGTTTTATTTTCTATAGCTAAATTAGATACATCAGAAATCTTTTCTGGCCTTGGTCCGTGATCTATAATTTGACCATATTCTTTTGATTGTTTAAATATTTTTCTTCTTTTTGGTTCCCGTCCATTTTTTAATTCTACATAATACATTAAGAATGTATCTGCTTGCATATTTAAACCATCGTTGAAGTTCATATACTTATAAGTAGCCTTTACTATATCTTCAGCAAATTCCGGAGAAATCATGTAGGAAGTAGCAGGTGGTGATCCTAAAACCGCTATTCCCCCATCTTTTCTATAATCCATACCCTTATCTATAAATCTTTCAAATTTGTATCTAAGATCATAGTCTTCATCTATTTCTTTATTTTTGCGTGCATCATGTTCAAAACATGCAATCGATCTGCCTAATTTAATACACCTCTTCCATAATTCAAAATGAGTACAAAAACACGCCATTTCTGTTGCATGAAGAGTCATAGCGGGTCGACCGTGCGTTGATACTTTATATTTTTGAAATCGTAATTCCGGTGAGAGCATTTCCGGAGACCTTGCTGGAAATAGCTCTAAATCAATATTAAATTCATTTTTAAAATGTATTAAGCCTTCATCAAAATATTGCTCGGATATAGGATTTCCTTCAATCATGTGCATGAAATACATTATATATTTTTAACTTACCTGCTCCGTATAGCAATTGGGGCATATCAACTTGGTTTGATGATTGGCTGACCCAGAAGGCATATTTTGCGAAAATGGAAGATTGCACTGAATGCATGAAAAATGCCTCACCTCGATGTTACCGACGGAAGCATCATGTTCTTGTTTTGCTAATACTGGTGTCTTAATAATTGGTGCTCTAATGATACCAGTACCTCTTTGACCAGTCCCTTTGTTAGTTACTCTCATTGCCATCCTAATTGTTCTTTACCATCTTTAATGTCTTTAAGTGGAGTGAAACTCTCCCCGCACCCACAGACATGTCCGAATTTGAGACGATTAAATACAAAACCTTGTTCTACTAAATTTCCTATTTTATAATCAACTTCAACGTCACCCATTATATTATTTAGCAACTCATTATCAACAACTAAATTCACACCATGCTGTTCAAAAACTAAGTCAGTTGAATCTACATTATCTTCATAATCTAAACTATATTTCCAACCGGAACATCCACCTGATTTAGCACCAACCCTAAGATAGGATATTTCTAAATCTCTACCTTCTTGTATACACATATTTAAAAATTCTGTAGCTGCTTTTTCAGATATTTTAAGTTCACATCCAGCTTGGTTTGTTTCCATCATTTGTTTCCTTAAGATCATGCATGAACGATGTTCGACAACCACAAGCACCTTTTGCTGATGGATTATTAAATTTGAGACCTCGATCGTTTAAATCGTTAGACCAATCTATTTCTGTTCCTTTAATATATAAATGACTCTTTTTATCTACCACGCAAGTGAGACCATGGCTTTCAAATTCTAGGTCGAATTTAGTTTTTCTACTATCGAAATCTACGGTATAAGTAAACCCCGAACATCCACCGCCTTTTACACCTACTCTACAAAATGTTTCCCTGTTAACATTTTGTTCGTTCATTATATCTAATACAACCTTTGCGGCGGTCTCTGTGAAACATATCATGCATCTAATTTAGCGGCGATTGCCATCTCTCTCTTTTTTTCTTTAGATTTACCTTTAAATTGGGGTGCATCAGAACTTTGAAAATCCTTAACTACATCTCCCATATCCGCATTTTTAACATCTATGCCTTCATTTGCTTTCTCTTTTTTCTTTTTTAAAGCTTGCGTAGTTGCGGCATGTGCGGCTCCAGCTGCAACACCACCAACAGCCGCTTTTGTAAGAGGCCCTGCTGCTTTTCCAACCGCTTTCTTTGCTAGATAACGAGCACCCATTCCAACAAGAGGTGCAACTATACCTATCTCTTTAATTACGCTCTCTTCGGCCTCTTCTTCACCAGGTGGTCCTTCTTTTGCTAGGCGACGATACATCTTTACCATATTAGGTTTAGTAATTCTTTCAACTGTAACGTCTTTCCATACATCTGGTTTTAATTGGCTTCGTAAATCATTTTTGATTGATGATTTTGAAGAACCTTCAATAAAAATAGGATTTGGTATACCAGGAATTTGTATTTGCCAGAAGGCAGCTTCACTTAATTCTTCATTTTTTGATTCTGCATGCATATGTTTTTTCCAATCATCACCCGTCTTTAAATCATGTCTAGTCTTTACAAGAACGTGATCGGAAGGAGTTTTGGGGTTCCTTATCGCTTTTTGCATTTGCCGCAGCGTGCCGGTGTGTGTAACTTTACCCTTTTCGGTACTGCCTTGAACTATATGATGATTAAAAATTTCTTCTTCGATATGATCTTTAAATTTTTTCATGTGGCCTGCTTCTGTTTATAATCCGCAATCGCTGCTTTAATAGCATCTTCTGCTAGAACGGAGCAATGTATTTTAACTGGTGGAAGAGATAATTCTTCAACAATATCTACATTATTTAAAGCCATGGCTTCATCAATAGATCTATCTTTAACCCATTCCGTAGCCAATGACGATGCTGCTATAGCAGAGCCGCACCCAAATGTTTTAAATTTGGCATCAATAATTTTTTGATTTTCATCTACCTTAATTTGTAATTTCATCACATCACCGCATTCTGGTGCCCCTACTAAACCGGTACCAACATGGATATCATTTTTATCCATACTTCCTATATTCTTCGGGTTCTCAAAATGATCTAAAACTTTATCGCTATACGCCATATTTACCTTTCATTGTTCATTATATTTATGAAATTATGTTTTCGGATTAGGTTGGCCTGCATTATAGTTTAATATGGAAGATGCAAATGAATGATATACGCCAAGTGCATCTGATCGAGGACTGGCAACCACCATTACAAACTTTTTATCAATTTCATATCTACCTAAATTAGCATTGGTAGGAAACGGTGTAGGTTGTAATCTTTCAACATTACGGCCAACATCTGCATCATACTCAAACCCCCATCGAAATTGAATAGCTTCTATTAATTCATATTTATCTTCTAAATCTCTAATTTTAGAAACTACTTCTTCCCCTGTAATTAATTTAAGTACTTTCACTTCATATTCAACAACCGCTTTAGATAGTGTTGGTTCATTTTCTTCATTCATATCGGAAATCCTTCTTTCAATTTTAATTTTTGTTGATGACCGCAATGAGGACACCAAAATTTTTCATCATCTATAAAATTTAAATCCATATTTAATTCACTAGGTGTATGAGTATAACTCCACCACTTTTGACAGCTGCCACAGGTAAAATGATATAAAATTTCTATCGTATATGAATGCTGATCTAGACGAGTCATAGTATATTATTATTTTCGACCATCTTGCTGGCCGTTTTGATAGGCCTCAAAAAGAGCTCTATCTGCAAACAAAGCAATAGTCTTTTCATGTTCGAAAGGTAACTGAGTCATTACATAACTTACAAGACTATCTCTAAATCTCTTCCTAAATCTTGGATTTTGCTTTAGTTTTTCTTCGTAGGTCAAATGTTTATCCCCACATTTGTTGTTCTAGTCTTTCGACTTGTTTAAGGTCTTTGCGAAAATCCTTTATTCGCTGCCTTGCTGCTTCCTCACGTTTTAACCTTTTTTTCATAGAAGGCTTAACAAAATATCTTTTGTTTTTCACCTCATTGAGAGTACCTTCGCGGGATACTACTTGTTTTAATCTTTGTAAGGCTTTAATAATATTTCGCTGGTCAGAGTCCTTTAGACCAATCTTTATTGTTATCATATTCTTTCATTTCTATCCATGATTTATCATAGACTGATTTTGGCCACTTCTCATACCATGGTCCTCCTAAGGTATAATGAGCGGCATTAATATTTTCGCGGTCAGGGCAATGCAATTCACCAACTAACCAATTCCATTCTAAAGGAATGGATCCTATATTATTTTCCTCCGGTTCAGCCCATTCTAATTGATGTAAAAAGCTCATCGGAGAATGAAAAATTTCCTTAGTGGTTAAAGGAAACCTTTCTTTATTGAAAATCATTAAACTAGACCAATTCTTTCTAGGATAATTAATATTTCGCCAACCTTTTTGTTTTTCTTTACCTGCCATTTTCATTGTAGTCACAGATACATATTCAGGGTGTTTTGCTACATATAACATTTTACTATCATCTAATATATCATATAAAGACAATGGATTCTTAAAAAATAAGAAATCGTCATCTACAAAAGCAACCCATTTGTGTTCTGATTTATAGTCTATTAACGGAACTAAATATCTGGTTCTCGCAAAAGGATTATTTGTTTTGGGTACCCAATAATGCGGCACATCGTGAGTGACTACCCCAAACTGCGATAAGGATTGTCTACATTTTTTATTAGCAATCTCTCTGCCGGGCGTATATCCAACCCAGAAATCTATCATATTGTTTTCATAATTTGATTACAGGCATTTTTCCAAAGACTTATATCTTTAGGGTCATTTGTTATTTTAGTATTATTAACATAATTATACAATTCATTCATATACCCTGAAAAACCTTGTTTCTTTGGCGGGTCAAAATTGAAGACATCTTTGAATATTTTTATTAATCGGTGTTTTCCTATATCTCGTACAAATGCATCATTATAGAATATAGAATGATCTAAAAAGGGGTTTCGGGACTCTATGCAACTCATACCTAACGCTAAATTTGCACCAATTGCCGCGCAGGGGAGAAAGGATCTTTGATCCAAATACTTATTTGCTTGCGCTACATTATTAAATTTTGGGACTTGTTTTGCTACTTGTTGCTTATATTTATGATTTAAACCATCTTTATCTTTTCTCATTGAATACTTAGAAAGTTTATTAGTATTGTATACATCATACCCTCCAAATATTTCATCTGCTCCTTCGCCTGTGACCATAACTTTAACAGCCGGTGCCGCTTCTTTCCCCATTATATAATATCCCACGTAACTCCATGTGTATGGTACCATATAAGATTTATGCATATATTCGATGGCTGCTTCACACCATTCATTTTCATTATTTCTAACTTCTATTAAACTTGTTGAAAATCCATATTTTTTAATATCTGCTGAGGCCCAACACTTATCTTCGTTAATTGTAGTAATATGACATTCCATACTATCTCTATAAAGTGATGATATTATAGAACTATCTACTCCACCTGAAACTATTCCGCAATTAACTCGATGGCTCGAATATGCACGTTGCATATTTTTTAATAGATTCAATACATTGCCATCGCTTATTCTTTTAGGCCTAATAACGCGCGATTTAAGGGCTCTACCGCGCATATTATATGTTATTATCAAACCTTTAGGAAATAATTTAATTTTCTTATAATGTGTATTGTCTAATGTATAATGTCTTAGCTGGTGCCATTTTTTAATAAAATTTTTATCTAATTTAGCACCAATAGTGGTGGCAATTGACTTTATAGTATTGCTATAGATAAGACAATTATGATTAAAATAAAATAAGGGAACTTGACCAACTGGATCTCTGATCAAGGTTATTGTTTGTTTTTTCTTATCATACACTGAAATAGCATACTGACCGTTTACATCATCAAAATTATAATCTTCTCTTGCAATCTTCTCTGCTAACCACTCTGTATCATTTGAATAGCCTTTTGTGGGGGCATTATAAATCTCCCCCGTAAAGGTAAAGTAAAAATGCCCTGTATCAAATACTTGAGGTCCTGGAAATTTCCCGGTAACAGAAAGAATGCTTTGATGGAAAAATGGTTGGTGTAATCTAGAAATAGTATCATGAGAGGAAAAATTAATTTCTCCTCTCTCATTTATATCACTGAAATCAGTATCAATTAAAGACTTATCACTTATACCAAAAAAACCACACATATTTCATTATAAGAAAAACCTTTTATCCTTACGCAATTAAAATCTTGGTCGCGGCAAGAGCTGTTCCAGCTGAAATTGAACCAACTGCATCTGCTGTGACCGCTAATGTTCCATCAGATTGTACAAAATATTCTGTACCTATTGTTAAACCTGATTGTGCGTCATCAATATGCCCACGTATTTGAATTGATGCTGTAGCCCCATCAGCATAGTCTGCATCAGCAATACCAATATAATTTGACGTAGTTAAATTGGTTCCGGATATAGGGTCAGCACTCGGCAAACCACTCACTTTTCCATCAGTCCTGATAATAATTTTATCACCATTAGAAATTGATCCATCTGCAGTAGCGTGGAACAAGTCGGGCCGGCTTGGACGAGTGGCACCAATTAATAATTCTGTTGCTGAAAGTGCTTGACCAGCGTAAACGGAAGGAGTATTCGCAGTTGTATCTAAAGTTCCATTAGGTCGTATATAATATGTGGATCCGGCTGTTAAACCTGATTGTGCGTCATCTGTTGCTCCAGAAAGTTGAATTGTTGCTGTCGCACCGGCTGTATATACACCATCGGAAATTCCTAAGAAATTAGTTTCAGTAAGATTTGCTACTCCGGATTGCCCAATAGTCCCGGTAGTAAGTTTAGTTGAGCCAGAGGCCAGATGTGAGCTTACTATAATTTTCATTCCGGATTTAGAAGCTCCGCCGCAATGCCATGGCTGAGCGGTGGTACCATCTAACCAGGCATGAGGAGCAATGCTTACCGGGGAACCAACTTCCGTTATAGTAGTACCAGTAATATTAAAGGCTTGGCATATGAGGTCAGCTGACGAAGAAAAAGGGGTTGTTACGCCGTAAAATCTACCGGCCGCGCCGCCAAGTCCAAAGAAAATTTGCCATGCATACGATGGGCCGGTGAACCCTGGATGGGAGGCTTCCCAGTTTGTGGCATATGGGGTAAATTTGGTTCCCCAAGATACTGAAGTTCCACTTACTGTTCCTACACACATTGTACCGGGATTATATGTCTTACCTGAAAAAACGATTTGGTTTGGTATACCAGGATTCCATTCGCAGCTTATACCGTCATCACTATTATCTACGCCTTGTCCCGTAAGCTGTATTTCTGAACCAAGACTAGGATAATTATTTCCATCTAAATTACCTATGTGTAAGGCTTGACCTGCTCCGCCTCCTCCTGAGGGGTAATGATGTGTCATAAGGAATTTCTTGTGAGTATTAGGATCAAATCGTATAGATTTAATTTGAGCACCGCCCCATGCATAATTACCATGAGTGTAAAGTCCCCGAGGACTCGTCGCGGTTCCTAAGTCCGGCTGGGTACCATCGTCAGCGACTGTACCTGCTCTCACAGTAGGCTGTCGGTAGTTTATTCCACCGGCAAAATCAAACCATGTATCATAAACCAATATGAAATGGTTTTTGTTATCGCCTGAGTTATCCAATCCAGAAGATGAATTATAATCCCAATCAAATGAAAAATTACCTTTTAACCAATCTGGAACGCTCGAACCATATGAGGCGCCCGCATGTAAACTAGTGGTTGAGCCCCAAACTATCACATTGCTAGCATTTATTTGTCCAAATTTCACTATCGGGCTTGATGGTGTGGCTAGTGGATCCGTGGGGTGTGTATGATTAGCACCGTATGCGCATCCAATCAGATTAGGTGTAATGGGAGAAAACTGCATGGCAACAGGACTTGCATCGTTGGTCGTATCAATATCATTTGCAGCGGCAAAAGATATGGTTGTACCAGATATTGTTCCTACTACATACTTTTGATTATTCCAACCTGATCCAGGCGCCTGATCTGAATATGCCATGATGAATCTATTCTCATCAAATGGGTCCCAATCAAGATATGGTTTCTGCATTGGAAACTGACTAACACCGGATGTATCAGCTTTTGCATACTGACCATTAAACCACATATTTTTCGGTTGAACAAAGCCATCGTTATCAGTAATAGGAG
>TARA_B110000263_G_scaffold34239_1_pt1 | contig 31918 bp, 27 predicted proteins | sample TARA_B110000263 | Tara Oceans TARA_B110000263 (sample SAMEA4397730) | marine metagenome | biome: Polar Biome; feature: [MES] marine water layer (ENVO:01000295) within the mesopelagic zone...; material: water (ENVO:00002006), including particulate matter (ENVO:01000060) such as......
ATCCAATTGAGAGAAATGACATAATCCCATTCTTTTATAATGATAATATCTTTTTTGAAGACGCTTTTCAAGTCTACTCAAAGATATCTCCTGAGAACCTACAATCGAGTCTAAATATTTATGATTCAGTTTTGGTTTCAATACCTGAATCTTCAATAGTCGCAGAAGCACAATTCAGACTAGCAGAAATACAATATCGAATAATAGAAGATTTTGATAAAGCATCTGCTTTATATATGAGTGCATTATCTCAAAACCCGACTACAAAACTAAAGAAAAAAATTATTTTACGAATCGGAGATGTATTATTGGCAAAGGGGGACTTTATTCAGTCAATATCATTTCTAGACTCTATGTACAATAGTTACAATATGCCTGAGATAAAAAATAAATTGGTTGAGATTTATCTTTTTTCAGGACAACCAGATACAGCATTAGCAATAATTAATGAAATATTTTTAGCCATAAACCCTGCTAATAATACCTTTAATGATTTAATGGAAGTGAGAGATATTATAAATCATTATTATATAGAAGCTAATGAAGGTGGTAAAAAAGATTTTAAAGAATTTTTAAAATCTGAATATTTTCTCAGACAGAGAAAAATAGCTGAGGCCAGTGAACAGTTAGATTACATAATAAAAAACAATAACAATTTAGAATTGGTTCCTTTAATCTCACTAAGAAGGGCAATCGTGTTAATGAGACTTAAAAAATTTGATCAAGCGCTTAATCAAATCCAATCTATTGAAGGGACTATTTTCTCTGATAAAAGTCTAATTTTGTCTGGGCAAATATATGAACAAATATATAACAATAATCAAAAGGCACTAGAATTTTACATGCGTATAATTGACGAATATTCAGATTCAATATATTCTGAACCAATTAGATACCACATAAGAGAATTAAAAAATATTGAGAAGGGTTAAATGAATAGACTAGCCATATCATTTTTTTTATTAATTAATTCTACTATATTTTCCCAAAAAATATTGATTCCAATGGATCAAACACAAAATGACCATTTAAAAGCATACGGAATAGCTTACTACGTGTTGAACCGCAATATTAATGTTGATTGGTTATTAAATTTTCAAGGGGGCTCTTTTTTAATTGATAATCACTCTTTTATACAAGCTGAGTGTAAGATACGTGGTGTTACTTTTGTAGAAGTTGAGAATCAATTATTGGATATTTATTCAAGAATTGAACAAAGCAATATGGATATTGTTTTATTAGAAAAAGCTCCTAAAATAGCAATATATACACCTCCAAACAAACAACCTTGGGATGATGCTGTGACTCTTGCTCTCGCATATGCTGAGGTTGATTATGAAACTTTATGGGATGAGGAAGTATTAAATAATAAATTAGATAAGTATGATTGGATACATTTGCATCATGAAGATTTTACTGGACAATACGGCAAGTTTTATCGCAATTATCACAATGCGCCGTGGTATATTGAGCAAAAAATTAATTTCGAAAATTTGGCAAAAAAATTTGGTTTAAAAAGTGTTCATGAAGAAAAAAAAGCTGTATCCAGAAAAATAAAAAATTATATTTCTAATGGGGGGTTTTTATTTGCGATGTGTTCTGCTACTGATTCTTATGATATTGCGCTTTCTTTGGAAACTGTCGATGGTGTACATAGCGTATTTGATGGAACACCAATAGATAAAGATATAGATAGTAAGATTGACTATTCTAAATCGCTAGCGTTTACAAACTTCTCATTATATACAGACCCTATGATATATGAATTTTCTGACATTGATTACCCTCCAAGTCATAATCCAATAACCAGGGGGGCCGAAGCAGATTATTTTTCTTTGTTTGAATTTTCAGCTAAATATGACCCGGTGCCAACAATGTTAACACAAAACCATGTCCCAATAGTAAAAGGGTTTATGGGCCAAACCACAGGATTTAATAAAAATATGATAAAAAATCATGTTGTGATCATGGGAGAGGACCCAGCCTCAGATCAGGTAAAATATCTTCACGGTAATTTGGGGAAAGGTTCATATACCTTTTATGGTGGACATGACCCTGAAGATTATCAGCATTTTGTTGGTGACCCACCAACGGATTTATCATTACACAGAAATTCTCCCGGCTATAGGCTCATTCTTAATAACATCTTATTTCCTGCCGCTAGAAAAAAAGAAAAAAAAACCTAAACCAAGATCATATCTCATGTGGACGCAAAAAGAAATAATCCTAAATAATAAAAATAGAGGTTTTCATTTAGTTACTAATGAAATAGTTCAAAATCTTTCAGAACTAAAAACAGTTTCAATCGGGTTATTGCACATTTTTTTAAAACATACTTCGGCATCATTAACCCTTAACGAAAATGCTGATCAGAGTGTCAGAGTTGATTTTGAATCACACTTTAATGATATGATCCCTGAAGGGGGAAAATATTATACACATCAAGCCGAAGGAGAAGATGATATGCCTGCCCATATTAAATCATCTATTCTAGGGAATTCATTATCTATACCTATTAGTAGTGGGTATTTAATTTTAGGAACATGGCAGGGGATATACTTATGCGAACATAGAAATAATGCTAAGAATAGAAAAATAATACTCACAGTGCAAGGCGTTTAAATTAATAACTATTTATATTTTACTTCTTCCCAGAATTTATCTAGTTCTTTAGACGAAAAATCATCAATGTTTTTGTTCAAACCATATATCTTTTTTTCTAATAACTGGAATCGTTTAACAAATTTTTTATTCGATTCCCTCAATGCATTCTCTGCAGATATATCAAAAAATCTACTTAAATTAATTACCGTAAATAATAAATCCCCTATTTCTTCCTGGATTTTTCTTTTATCATTTTCTTTTTGAGCAATTTTCAACTCGTTTATTTCTTCGTTTAATTTTCTCCAGACTTCATCAATCCTTTCCCAGTCGAACCCAGCAAATGAGGCCTTTTCTTGAATTCTTTGTGAGCGAATAATAGATGGTAATATATTAGGCACGCCATCTAATCTTGAAGTCCGACCTTTTTCTATATGTTTTTTATGCTCCCAATTTTGTTTCTCTTTAGTACTATCTTGCTGATTAGGATTATTAAACACATGAGGATGTCTATTGATTAATTTTTTACATATATTTTCTATTACATCATTTATAGTATACGAATTTTTTTCAGTAGCTATCTGAGATTGAAATACCAAATGTAACATTACATCTCCTAATTCTTCCTTAGTATTATCATGGTTCTTGCTATCAACGCTCTCTATTAGCTCATAAACTTCTTCGATAAAATATGGTAGTAATGAGTCGCTTGTTTGTGCTTTATCCCAATCACAGCCTTCAGATCCTCTGAGTTTTTTTACAATACTAACTAATTGTTGAAAATTTAATTTTACATAGCCATCTTCATTCTTTCTCAAATAATTTCTCCCAATTTTCTTCATTTAGATAATATTCTTCAAGATTATACATAACCTTTTTCTCTTTTTTTGTTTTATCATCATATCCTAATAAATGTAAAACTCCATGTATAACTAATCTGGTAACCTCTTTTTTGTAAGGCTCCTCGTATTTTTCAGCATTTTCTTTGGCAGTTGGCAAGCTAATATATATATCTCCTTCAATACCATTTTCATTATCATTCATTGGGAAAGCTATTACGTCCGTCCATTGATCTTTCAAAAAAAATTTCTTTTTTAGATCACTAACAAATATATCTGAAGTAAAAATTACAGTTATATCATATACTCTAATTTTATTCAATTTTACAATATTCTCTATAATAGCTTTACAAAAAAATTTATTGGGAGAATTGTATTCTGGGTTTGATTGTATACTAATTTTTTTCATTAGATAAGGAAACGATGAGAAAATTAATTATCATCAGGATATTCAATACGAATATGGTATATCCCTCTTAGGACATGAAGCATACCTGTATTTCCATCTACGGTGCCTTTGATTTTATTTAATTCATCAAGCGTCAGTGGACATTCATTAAGTTGCTCATCATCAATGCGTTGTTTAATTATTTTATCAATCATGGCTTCAATTTTCATTATGTCTGGATCCTTGATTGACCTTACTGCTGCTTCTATAGCCTCACAAATCATTAGGATACCTGTTTCTTTTGTATTTGGTTTTGGCCCTGGATACCTAAATTGGCTTTCATCAATTTTGGATGCATCTCCTTCAACTTCTCCCAAAGCTTGTCTATAAAAATATTCAACCCTCGTAGTGCCATGATGCATAGGAATAAAATCTGAAACAATTTTAGGTAGACCATATTCTTTTGCAAGTTGTAATCCATCATTAACATGGTTTCGGATAATCCTTGCACTCATGGTAGGCTTTAATAAGTCGTGTTTATTATCAGCTATATATTGGTTTTCGATAAAATAATCCGGTTTTATCATCTTACCAATATCATGATAATATGCACCAACTCTGCATAGCAATGAGTGTGCTCCAATAGCCGTTGCACATGCCTCAGCAAGATTACCTACAACTATACTATGGTTAAATGTCCCATTTGTTTCTCTCTGTGCTCTTTTTAGCAATGGCCTATCATAATCCAATAATTCTATTAAAGTAAGATCTGTGGTTATTTCAAAGGCCATTTCAATTAATCCAATGAGCCCATAAGTAAGAATAGGTGCTAAAAAGCTATTAAGAGTTAATAATTGTAAATCAAAAATGATTTTTGACCATGGTTGCTCTTTAAAAAGACCAAGCGCAATAATTACAATTATACTAGAACCAATTAGAGCAAACATGGTAGTAAATAATTGACTCCTCTTTCTAAGCTGGCGAATATTATATACTGCAACAGTAGAAATAAATAGGGACAATATTACAAAATCAATGTTTTGCCCCATCATAAGGCCAACTAATATTGAAACAACCACCGTCGACATAAAACCAATTCTAGCATCAAATAATATTGTCAATGTCATCGCTCCGACTGTTACTGGGACAAGATACTCTGAAAGTTCAAAATATATGATGATCAAATAAGCTAAGAACATTTGGATTAATATAATTATCGACATCAGTAGAATCATTTTCCAATCAATAAAAACATCCACTCTGTACATGTATAGAAATGTAAAAAATAAAGATATCACAATAGATATAAGACTTATTCTTCCTAAATAATTCCAAATGTCATTTAAAGATCTCCCTCTATTTTTATTTTCAATTGCAAATGCTAATGAATTTAATTTTTGTAGCACATCTTTAGTTATTCTAATATTCGCATCAACAATTAATTCTGTTTCAACCATCACTCCTTTGCTTCTGGGAACCTGTTTTATACTAAGCCTTTGGTTCGATAAGGTTACAGATCTATCAAATAATAGATTTGGGATCATGTGCTCAACAATAATATCATATCCAATGTCAGAGAAAATATTTTCTGTATTAACCTTGCTGATGTATTCTTCTTTTGCTTTTGTCCATGCACTCTCAAGGCTATTAAAATCTAGTTTCTTCGCAATAATTGGAACCTGACCCTGGTTAATTTTTACTTGATCACTAATAATACTATCTATCGATATATCATATATACCTTCGGACCATCTGTTTTTACATATTTGACTAACTATATTCTTGTGCGATATCCAATCTTTAAGTTTTCTAGGATCAACTTTTGTATTAAGGTATTTATTCCAGGAGGAGTCTTTTAATGTTGTGAATGCATATTTATTCTTAAAATTTTCTTCTACCATTGCTCGGCTCGTACTGTCAGCAATGAACTCGTTTCTTGCTTTTTCTGCAGTAAGATGATATTTACGTTCGTAATAAAGTTGCTTAGACTCGTTGTATCTCCAAATTGAAGACCTTAGATCATTTAAAGATTTAAAAAAATTATCTATTTCTGATAATTTCGTCTCAACAATATCTTTACTCCTATTAAAAATAAACGGGACTGATTTTTTTTCAGATTTTTTATCCTTTTCATAATTATCAGTTGTCTTAAGAATAGGAAATGTAAAAGGAGCTATTATTGGTTCTCTAGCAATATCATTTAATTTATAGGAATACTGTAATGCTTCTCCTACAGGAAATAAGAATGAAATCAAAACTGCAAGAGAAAAAATAATTCCAATTTGTTTCCAATTTCCACTTAAAAATGAAAATTTTTCTGAATTATTTAGTATCGATTTAGTTTCTTTAAACATTAATTATTAATTTAAAAAATATTTTTTGAGCTAGTCTATAAGCCGAGTCTTGTTCACCCAATGGGTTAAATGATCATTTGTCTGCGCATACTGTTACCAGCATGCTGAAGCGATTTACCCGCCCATCATACGATGCGGACAACATCTCTGAACCTATTCAATCTTGCACCAGGAGGGGTTTACAAGCTCAATCAATTTAAAGAAAGACTGGTGGTCTCTTACACCACCTTTTCACCCTTACCTAATTATTATTAGGCGGTCTATTTTCTGCTGCACTTTCCATATCCTCACGGATTCCCTGCGTTACAGGGCACCTTGTCCTGCGGTGCTCGGACTTTCCTCTCCACATATGATAGTATCATAGCAGAGCAATCATCCAACTAGCTCAATAAAATATAATTAATTTTTCTTACTATAAACAAATCGTCCGCAATTATCACATCGGTGGGCATTCCCTGCTCTTATTTCGGAGGCCATTTGAATCGGTAAAGCAGCACCACACCCACTACAAGAGTCGCCAGAAAGAGACACAACAGCTAGCCCGGACCTAGCTAATATAACTTTTCTATATATTTCAAGATCACTCGGTTCAATTTTTACAATCTGCTTTTGGCGTGATTTATCAAGAGCTTCTTTTTCCTCAGCCGTTTCTGATAATGCTGCTTCTAATTTCTTTCGTCGGCTATCTAAATCTATTTTTAATTCTTCAAGAATTTTCTCATCTTCGCTTATTTCTTTCTCTAAAATATCTTTTTCTTCAAGGTATGATAGTAGAGAAGATTCGTTTTCATTTTTTTGCTCTTTTAAATGTCCAATCTCATTAGTTAGTGCATCATATTGCTTATTATTTGTAACTAAAAATAATTGATCGGTTAGTTTATCTATTTTTCCCTGAATTTCAGAATTAGCTGTTTCTGATTTATTTGAATTTAGATTATTCTCTTTGAGTCTGTTTTTATTTTCATCAATCTTATTTATTAATTTACTTTCTTGTTCATTTAGTTCTTCTACCATTTTAGGCAAATCACCTAAGAGACTGTTTAAATCTTCTAACTGAGAATCGATTTTTTGTAGTTCAACTAGATTTTTTATAGACATTTAGGTTCCTAATATATATTTATCAAAAAAGATATTTTTTTTAAAATAGTTCAATTTATTTAAAACTACAATTTATGCTATATCTTAGCCTTCAAACTTATCTAATTAATAATTATATCTGAAATTTAAATTTTGTGTTTATATTATTCTAATCTGTTAGATATATCTACATAAATTCAATCTGCTATTCATTGTCAAATACAATATTTATATTAAGAGTTACAGAGTATAATAATGGAAAAAGAATTAGGGTTTTTATCCCGACATATCGGACTGAAGAATTCAGATGTAAGCTTAATGCTTAACTCCCTCGGTCTTGACTCTCTAGATCAACTTATTAAAAAAGTAATCCCAAGAAATATATATTCTCCAACAACTAAAAAACTACTTGATAAAACTTTATCTGAAACTGAGGCCATTCATAAACTAAAAGAGTATTCAGAAAAAAATTTATTGTTTAAATCCTATATCGGGATGGGGTACTATGGAACGATAGTCCCTAATGTAATAAAAAGAAATATACTTCAAAACCCCGGCTGGTATACACAGTATACTCCTTACCAAGCAGAAATTAGCCAAGGTCGTCTTGAGGCATTATTGAATTACCAGACTATGGTTACAAGCATTACTGGGCTACCACTTTCAAACGCATCACTCTTAGATGAAAGTACTGCTGCTGCTGAAGCAATGGTCATGTTTTTCAATTCAAACAAAAGCCCGGAGAAAAAATATTTTCTCATTTCAAAAAATTGTCATCCCCAAACAATTGATGTTCTTAAAACAAGGGCTGATCCCCTAAAAATCAAGCTAATAATTGAAGATGAACACTTATTTAATCTAAATGAAACTATTTTTGGAATGTTGTTGCAATACCCTTCTACGGATGGTTTTGTTTCTGATTATACTGATCTAATAACAAAAGCTAAATCATTTAAAATATTTACCTGCCTTGCTACAGATTTATTAGCTCTAAGCATATTAAAAACTCCTTCTGAAATGGGCGCCGATGTTGCTGTAGGGAGCACACAAAGATTTGGAGTACCTATGGGATATGGCGGGCCACATGCCGCATTTTTCGCAACTTCCGAAAATTTTAAAAGGAAAATTCCGGGAAGAATAATTGGTGTTTCAAATGACGTACATGGTGAACAATCTTTAAGAATGGCTCTTCAAACTAGAGAACAACATATCCGAAGAGAAAAGGCAACATCAAATATATGCACATCTCAAGTTTTGCTTGCGATCATTGCATCAATGTATGCTGTCTATCATGGTCCTGAAAAAATAAAAATTATTGCAAACAGAATACAGAGGCTATCATCTGAACTTGCTACATCATTAGCCGAATCAGGAGTTAAAATTTTCTATAGTCATTTTTTCGATACCCTCAGAATTATGCCAAATAACAATTGGGAAAGTTTGGCAAACAAAGAAAAAATGAATTTTAGGGATTTTGAGGATGGGAGTATTGGAATTGCTATTGATGAAACCACAACAAAAGATGATATAAATATAATATGTGAAATATTTGGGTCGAAATTTTTAGAAAATGAGAATGATTTTTCTTTCCCTGAAAATGTAAAAAGAAAGATACCATTTTTAGATCATATGATTTTCAACAAATATCATTCTGAAACAGAAATGCTGCGATATATTCATCGGTTAGAGATGAAAGATCTTTCTCTAAATAACAGTATGATTCCTTTAGGCTCATGTACAATGAAACTTAACGCAACTACTGAAATGATCCCTGTAACATGGCCAAAGTTTGGAGATTTACATCCATTCGTGCCCTTAGATCAAGCTAGGGGATACTCAGTACTAATAAGTGAATTAGGTAAGTGGTTATCAAAATTAACTGGTTTCGACGCTTGCTCAATGCAACCTAATTCAGGAGCTCAGGGAGAATATGCTGGGCTATTGGTCATTAGAGCTTATCATATAAAAAATGGAAACAATCTCCGCAATATTTGCCTTGTCCCAGAGTCAGCTCATGGCACAAATCCTGCTAGCGCAATTATGGCTGGAATGAAAGTAAAAATAATATCGTGTGATAGGAATGGTAATATTGATTTATCAGAGCTTAAAGAAAAAGCAGTTAAATACTCGGATACTCTTTCTGCAATAATGCTAACCTATCCATCAACACATGGAGTATTTGAGAATGAAATAATAGAGGCCTGTAAAATAGTGCATGACAATGGTGGCCAGGTTTATATTGATGGTGCTAACCTAAATGCGATGGTAGGCCTTTGCAGGCCAAGTGAATTTGGTGGCGATGTTATGCATATTAACCTGCATAAAACTTTTTGTATTCCTCATGGTGGAGGTGGTCCAGGTATGGGGCCTATTGTATGTAAAAATCATTTGGTGCCTTTTTTACCATCTCATAATCATCTAAAATCTGTTAATAGCAGTGGTATAGGTGCTGTATCAGCTGCACCCTATGGCAGTAGTAGTATACTAGTTATTTCTTGGGCATATATTGCAATGCTCAATTCATCTGGGCTTGGTATGGCTACTAAAATTGCTATTTTAAATGCCAATTACATGGCCAAAAAACTTGAGCAGCATTACTCTATTCTTTTTAATGGGAACAATGGTTTTAACGCTCATGAATTCATCATAGATTTAAGGAAGATAAAAGATCAATTCGGTATTAATGAAGTAGATATTGCGAAAAGGCTAATGGATTATGGCTTTCACGCGCCAACAATGTCATGGCCTGTGAATGGAACAATGATGATAGAGCCCACTGAGAGCGAGTCAAAAGAAGAATTAGATCGCTTTTGCGATGCTTTGATATCTATCAAAGATGAAATACTAAAAACAGGAACTGGAGAATATGATCATCATGATAATCCGCTGAAAAATGCTCCGCATACAGCCCTACATATAGCATCAGACAAATGGCCTCATCCATATTCACGTAAAGATGCAGCATATCCAGCTAAACACCTTAGTCATCATAAATACTGGCCTCCCGTAGGAAGAATTGATAATGCATACGGAGATAGAAACCTCATTTGTACCTGTCCACCAATTAGTGAATTTGAAGATTGATGGTTTGGTTATTAAAAAAACAACATACTAAGAATCCTAGATGAAACTCAGTCAGAAAGATCTAAGCTAAAAAAAACCACAAACTTTATAGTTCTATTAAAACAGAAAAAGATTTACATACTTTTATGGAAAATCCTGTTTTTGCTGTTTAGGATTTTATGTCAATACTTAAATCGCTGCAGTCTGAGTTAAACCATGTTAATGTCCCCTAGATACCAAAAAATAATGTGCTCCTTACTCGACTAGTAATAACTTTTTGGGATAAGATACTTAATCAAATTAGAAATAATTAATTTATCAGTATAAATAGCCTCTCATATATTCATTTTCTCTATCTAAAATATTTACTTTTTGAATAGTATTAACCAGAGACACATCACCTTCGATAAGTATTTTAATGTAGTTATCAGTGTGCCCTACCAGTTTACCGTTTTTCATACTTTCAAATAACGTGTATTTTTTTCTCCCAACAAAACGATCATAAAATAATTTTCTTTTTTTATCAGATAATAAATGTAGCATCTTTGATCTATCTGCTCGCTTATCTTTGGGAATTATTGGGTTTAGTTTTAGAGCTTTAGTATTCTGGCGTTCTGAGTATGTAAAAACATGAAGATATGAGATATCTAACTGATCGATAAAATCATGTGTTTCTATAAAGTCTTTTTCTGTTTCAGATGGAAAGCCAACAATTACATCTACACCAATACAAGCATCAGGAATCAATGACCTTATTTTTTTGATACGATCCGAATAATCTGATTTATCGTACCTACGACCCATTAATCTTAGAATTTTATTTGATCCTGATTGAAGAGGGATATGAAAGTGTGGCATAAATTTTTCTGAGGTAGCACAAAACTCTATAATATCATCAGAAAGTAAATTTGGCTCAATAGATGAAATTCGTATCCTTTCAATACCATTGATCTCATCCATCTTTTTAATTAAATCAAAGAATGTTTCGATTGTACCATTGCCAAAGTCACCTATGTTTACACCTGTCAATACTATCTCTTTAGTATCGGTCTCTGCGATTTTTTCTGCAATTTGAATAGTTTCTTGAACTGATCCACTTCTGCTGAATCCTCTGGCTATAGGTATTGTACAGAACGTACAATGATAGTCACACCCATCCTGAACCTTTAAAAATGATCTAGTTCTATCTTTGTGTGAATAAGAAGGGTTAAATATTTTAACATCATTCACCTTACTTCTGATCATTACTTTTTTATTAGACCCTAGATCTATCTTATCTAAATGCCTTAGTAGATTAAATTTTTCTTTAGTTCCAAGGACCATATTTACACCGTCAAGACTTATTATTTCATCAGGTTTTAATTGAGCGTAACAGCCAATAATTGCAATAAATGAATCAGGATTAATTCGCTTTGTGCGCCTAATTAATTTTCTCGTTTCTTTATCTGCGTTTTCAGTCACAGAACAAGTATTTATAACATAAATATCTGAAAAATCATTAAACCCAACTTTTTCATAACCATATTCAATGAATTCACGTGAGATAGAGGATGTCTCAGAAAAGTTTAGTTTACATCCTAATGTGTGAAAGGCTACTTTTTTTGTTGGAGTACTCATAACATAATAAAGTATCTAAATTCTTTTTTAAAAATTATATCGTTATAGCAAAAAATTGATATTTAAATTTATCATGTTATTATATTGAAAAATAAAGGATAAATCATAATGATTCACAATTTAAAAAGTGTTATAACCTGTGATCTAGATGGCAAGATTGAAACTTTTAGCAAAGGGGCACAAGAATTATTTGGTTACAACAATAATGAAATTATAGGCAAGGGTAGAGTCAGTGATTTTAGTGCAGGTGAAATCGTCCTTGGTCATGTTGTGAACTGGTTAGCAGAATCAGTAGAAAAGGGTAAATGGGAAGGTGATTCAGTCTTTCTTCACAAAGATGGCCATGAAATCCCATGTAAAATAAAAATAACACCAACTAAAGACAATAATGGTAACCATATCGGTTATTGTGGCGTTACAACACCCTTAAAAAATAAAACTGCTGATTCAGTTAGGCCTAAGATTAGTTTTACTACAAAAATTTTTTGCTGGATGGTAATTATGCGTTTGCCTTTCTTATCAGCAACCATAGTACCAATTTTACTTGGTACAGCTGTTGCTAGCAGATACACAAATATTGATTGGTTTTATTTTGCTTTAACAATGCTTGGTGGATCACTGCTCCATATCGGAACGAACACTTCAAATGATTATTTTGATCACACTAGTGGAACAGATGAAGCGAACTATAATTACATGGTCCCTTTTTCTGGTGGAAGTAGGAGCATCCAGATGGGACTCATTTCATCGAAAGGCATGTTATACCTTTCAATAATTACATTTTCACTTTCTGGATTGGCCGGAATACCATTAATCATGAAAGCGGGTATTAACATACTCTATCTAGGCTTTATTGGGTTCTTATCTGGCTTTTTCTACACCGCCCCACCTTTCAGATTTTCATCTAGGAAAGGAATAGGTGAATTATTAATTGGTTTGAACTTCGGCCCGCTTATGGTCGTTGGGAGTTTTTTAGTTCAAACCAACGGAGAAATAACTCATGCATTTGAAGCTGTTTTAGCTGGTATCCCAATTGGATTTCTAGTTGCTGCCATAGTTTATGTAAATCAATTTCCTGACCATGATGGAGACAAAGCAACTGGAAAAAATAATTTAGTTGTTGTATTTGGGCCAGAAAGAGCAAGGATTGGATATGTACTATTAGTAGTTGGTGCATTTATTAGTATAATAGTCACGGCATTAAATGGCACATTTCCCATGCTGTCATTAATGGCTCTTGTCACTTCAGTCTTTAGTATATACACTATAAAAACATTATATAAACATTATGATAATAGGCTTTTACAGCCTGCGAATGCAGGAACTATTGCATTGCACTTTATAACTGGTGTATTTTTTTGTGTAGGTATTTGGCTAGGATAATATTAATAATTAAATAAAAATTGGAGACAGTAATGAATAAATCAGATTTTTTGAAAAAAGTTGACAGTAAAATTGAAAAACACCACCTATTAAATCATTCCTTTTATAAAGCTTGGAACAATGGTGAATTAGATAGAAGCATAATTCAAGAATATGCGGCACAATATTCAAAACATGTTTCTGCATTCCCAAGATATTTATCCTCAATCCACTCAAACTGTGAAGATATTTCAGTTAGACAAGAAATATTAGAAAATCTAATTGACGAAGAACGCGGTAAAGAAAATCATCCTGAATTATGGATGAGATTTGGTGAAGGCATGGGTAAAAGTAGACAGTCTATCAATAATACTCCAGCAATTGACGAAACGATTAATCTAGTAGATACATTCATGAAACTATCCAAAGATAGTAGATATCATATGGGATTTGGTGCTCTATACTGCTATGAATCCATGGTGCCAGAAATTGCAGAAAACAAAATTGATGGATTAAAGAAATTTTATGATGTTAAGGATAATGAAGAAACACTAAAGTTTTTTAAAGTCCACCAACATGCAGATAAATGGCATCGGGAAGTTGTTAAAAAACTTCTTGGTGAAATTTGTGATTCTGATATTAAAAAAGAAGAGGCTTTAGAAGCAATTGATCAAGCACTATTTTGCTTAAATAACTTTTTAACAGGAATGGAACGGGTTTACTGCTAAATAATTAGTTTGTTATGAACGTCGGTCTTCTTCAGTCCGGCGTTCATCTTCTTTTCTTCTATCATCACTGGCTCTTTTATCTTCAGATACATCAATCTCCACTAGCCGCCTATCTATATTGCGTCTATTATCATTCCGGCGATCACTTTCAATTCTCTTGTCAGTCATAATATATTTCTATCCTTGTAAAATATCTAATAATGACCAATTATAAATTGGTCATTATTAGATATTTTTATTTTATTAAATTAAGTTTTAAAGTCAACAAACAGAGTTGATTCTGTCTTAACTAAACTAACCTTATCTTCCATATCAAGAGCACTTACAGCTTGTTCAATCATTTTCATTTCATTTTCATGAATGAACTGGTCAGCTCTAGCAATATAGGCAAGATTTTTTATCACTTTATAGCGATCCTCATCTGATGAGAACATCTCTTTAACAGCGTCAAGAGAAGATCCATATTGGCCGAAACGAGATGATTCATCACCCAATGCAATGAACTTATCTATAACCTCTTTTTCAACCTGATGATACTCATCATCTCCCATATCTGGAAGCATTACTTTCACATTACCACGCATTGCTTCTTTTTCAGACTCATCAACCTCACCATCTGCTAAGAAAGACACACAAACGAATGCATACACTAAATCGTGACTATTTGTCCAATCTGACATATTTACCTCGTTAGAATTAATTTATATTAATGGCTCACAATTCTCTCTACTACCTTTTGTCTGAGTCTGTGAACCTCTAACCCTGACAAATCTACAATAAAGTTATCATTACGAACTGTCAAGGTCAACTAAAAGTCAGTAATTACATTTACATTATTTTAGCGCCTTATTTTTTTCGTTTTTTACAATATTTTTATAATATTCTTCTATATTGAATATATTGAAAAACAAATCTCGCAATCGTAGCTTTTATTTAAATAGTTTAACTACTTTATATAATATGAACAATCAAATAACAATTTTACTCGCAAGCGTGATAAATACAATCAATAAGCATCGATTATTCACATCTCTAATAATCATCTTTTTAGGGGTTATTATGAGTGATATTCTATTTCACTATTTTTATCCAGAAATTATTTCACTGATTGAATATTTATTTGGCCTAAGAAAGGAATCACATGATGCTGTTGACCTGACATTTGCACCAGAAATATGGGGCGGAGTTCTTGCAACTGTTTTAGGAACATTAATCATTGTTATTGCAATTGCCGCAGAGTCAACACCAAAACTAATGGACCTTTTTGTGAAAGATTGGGTCAGTCTACTTTTTATTTGGTTTTTAATTATTGCTTCAATTCATGCTACAATAATTATGTATTACTTTGGACCGATGGAAAGACTTTCTAGTGTAATTCTCAATACTTATGTATATCTGCCAATATCATCAATGCTATCTCTCCCATATATTTTTTATATCCTTTTATATTCCAAAACAGATAATGTTATTAAAAAACTTTACTCTTTAAATATTGATGATATAAATAGATTAAAAAATAAGTCTATTCATATAGCAATGAGAGATACAAAAGTTGTCGAGCATTATCAGTACCAACTAATGTCAACCATAGATCAGTTCGATGATCTCTTAGAGTATATATCATTCAAAGAAGCCCAAACGGAAATCATTCGTAGAGTGGGAGACACAGTAAAAGCATATATGAGTAATAAAGAATCAATTGACCCCAATTTTTTTTTAGCAACGAACACTATTCGTAACAATCCAACATTTAGAACATATATAGATCATCAATATAAAGACCTGGAAGACAGAAAAACTTTTTATGAAGTAAAGGCATTTAAAATGATGGGGAACGCTTACATAAGAAAAATGGAGAATGGAGAATATGAACTAGCCTCTTTAATCGCGAGTGAAATCTCTTCGATTGGACTCTTAGCACTAAAACTAAACCAAGAGAGTCTGATTACAGATATTAATATAAGGTTTAATACATTTATGAGATTTGCAATCAAACATGCTGTTAGAAACAATGAACCGAGAAATTTATACAATCTGGCTTTTCACTATTCCGCCTTATTAAAAGGATATGTTGATCATGATAAATCTGACTTATTAAAACAATCATATTTCTATTTTAAGTTTTATAGCAATGAGATATTTAAACAAGCGGCAAATAATCCATCTTTATATTTTATAGTAGATGTTTTAACTACAGAGTTAAAGAAAATATCTATTCTTATATCTGAAAATGACTGGGAAGATGAACTACAAGAACACTTATTAAAGGAGATATTGCAACTTGATAACCCACCTGATTATCCAAAAGACGATCTAGATCAAAGCGTTAACAATGGTGTCCGAATACTACAAATAGGATTAGCGTTGCACTATATTAAAATTAAAAAACACAATTTTGCTGAAACTATTGTATCTGATGTTCTAGATGATTTAGCATATTTTAATAATCAAACGTATCTTAGTCTAATGGAGGGCCTATATAATAGAATAAGATTTAGTGGGCCAACCTTTTGGGAAGATACAGATCGAGGGAATACAAATATTTATTTTTCTCCAGATAGTGATAAAATTGACGATTTTAAAAAAATATTGTCTAAACAAATGAAAGATAAGCTAGCAAAGCTTGATCGCGATGTACAATTCTTAAGATTAGAATTAGACAAATTAAAGTCAAAAGAAGAACAAAGCTTAAGTCAAGATGAAAAAAACAAAATAAATGAAATAGAAATGAAAATTAATACTCGTAGAAAAACATTCTTTCTAAAATGATTTAATCTTATCTAGTTAGAGCAAAAAAGAAAGCCTGTGTAAGATTAGATATATCTTGAGTTGCAGTCGCCAAATTATTAACAGCAGACTTCGCAACCTCAAAATAAACTGACCCGCCTATAGATGGGTTTTCCTGAACAATATTTGAAAAATCATCTAAACTCAATATACCATACTCAATATCTGTCATTGCCGTGACATGAGAAGTTCTTTTAGCATTATCAAGCACTAGTGAAAACTCGCCAATGCCAAATGCAGGAGCTTTTACCACAGAAACTGTTGGCACAGATATAGGATCATTTGAAGGCGCCGGATCCGTAGTCTCTATCCTAATAATTGATTTCGTTGACATTGTAAACCCGCTTGAGGTTTTAACCATCATATTTTTCGAAACCTCTACCTGGCCCTGAAAAATAAGTAACATAGTATCACCCGGCTCCCCCTCTTTAAGTAAGCTGGTCTCAGGTGCACATTTTTTTTGTTCAACTACTTTTGCAAGCTCCGCACAAAACTTTTCTGGAACTTTACTAAAATAATTTATTTTTTGAATTTGTTTCGCGTTAACACTCATGATTTTACCTCAACACCAATGCTTTATGTTTTCCATCAATAACATACTCATCATCTGGATTGACTTCTACAATTACATGCTCATCATTCGATAGTTTAATTCCTGCGCTATCTAACTGTTCTTTTATCATATCTCTGATTATTGGACTACCACTTTCACCCATTTGTTCTTCAAGGCTAAATCCTGCCTTATTAATTGCATAGCCGACTAATAACCACTTGTGTTTAAACTTATAATAAGCAGAAACTTTATTATGCGTAAGCCCAACAAGTCCTTTGGGAATAGAAACAACTTGAATCCCTTTATCTTGTTTCTCTTGTGTTATCAGCTCATCAAATAATTGTGGAACACCTGGATCTGTTACATGCTTTGCTAGCATATGAGGTATATGCTCATCTGGGAATACAATTTCATTTACATTTGCCCTATGGAGGTGAGAGATATATTCTTCATCTAAAATATAAGCGACCACTTGAATGCTTTCAGAAATTGATTTTGCTGTGAGAGCAGTGAGGACAGTTTTATCCTCATCTGGTTTTTCATTAGGTAGCAAGCCTGATTCATCTGGAACAATCATAAAAGTTCCACACTCTTCAATGAAAGCTTTTTTTAAAATTCCTTCTTGCGTAAAATTTTCTGATAAATGTGTTATATCTAAACGATCGAATCCTGACACCGCTCGTTTTACAATCTCTGCTTCAGTCTCATTAATTAAAATTACGACAGATGTTGAATCCTCATTTGATTCAACGAGCCTTAGAGCAGCCTGAACCGCAGAATTCCATCCGGCAATAATCAAGTGCCCATGATATTTAGTTTCATCCAATTTATCATCTCCTTTCAATCGTGCTGCAACCAAAACAGAGGATACAGCACCTGTGAGCATTGTTACAATGCCTAGATTTATAATCATTATTATTATCGTTAAAAACTTACCTAAATGTGTTACCGGGCTAACATCACCATAGCCCACTGTTGTAAAGGTTACAACTGCCCACCAAAATGTATGGAAAAATGTGTCTAACCAGTTTGGTTCATTATTACCAAACATGAATGTATCACCAATATCGCTTTTTACATCCCCATTGAATAAGTCATATTCTATTATTGTTAATAATATTGTTGCTAGAAGTACTGCACCAAAACCCCAAATTGCATATTTAAATAATTCATTAGAATTATAATATTTAATTATTCTATTAAAAATATTATTATCTGAAAAATATTTTTTTGTTTTATGATCTTTTAGATTTTCATTCTCTTCAACAGTTGATACAACTTCATCAATTAATGACTGATGAAGTTGATCATACAAAACCTGATTCGAATTTATTTTTTTATCAAGATCGTCAAACGAAGAGGAATTTGTTTCTATCTTTTTATTTGAATCCATTAGCTCAAATATATTTATTCTTTAATCTATAATGAATTAAAATGTGATTATCTATATAACCACTATTCAAAATATTTTTTTGATAATTTTTCTACATTAATAGGGTCTATTGGTTTAGAAAATCCCATATAGAAAGCAAGAAACCACATAACAAATATTCCGAAAAGAAGAAAAACTAATTGCCAGACCCATAATGAAGGCAAACCAAATGGTCCCCATGAAATAGGATCATTAGGATTAGAAAATATACTGTTCCCAATCATAGCAAAAGGACCAAAGCCGAACAAAAACCATATAATTACTAACAACCAAGTTAGTGGTATTAATTTTTTCTTTTCCGCTGAAACACCAGCAATCTCTGATAAAAAGGCATGTCTATTTTTTTGTTCTGTAATTCTATGATTACTATCTGGGAAAAAATATGAGCCAATTAGAGTAAAAATTGTATTAAATAGAATCCCCCACCCCGCAGAATGAATTGTAAGTGGGTACGCTCCCCATGGCAAAGACAATAAACTAGACATCTTATCTGTAAGCGTAACAACTAGAAGCCCACTAATTAAACCTAGTATAATCCCCCTTCTGGAAATCCAGCTACAGTAAAGATTACCTATAAGAGCTGGATACATTTGAAACCCATAGGCAACAGCAAGCCCGCCAAGCATAACTAAGGCATCAGTTGAAATTATAGCGACTACTAATGCCGCACTGGCTACGATCACAACAAATATCCTTCCTATCATTTTTTGCGCACTTTCACTCGCATCATGATTGAAATAATGCTTATAAACATCTCGTGTAATCATTCCACTGAAAGTAGACATGTAGGCTGCGCCTGTGCTTTGCATAGCAGCAAGAGCACAAACCGCTAGAAGACCAACAAGCCAAGGTGCAGATTCGGACATGAGGTCAATTAACTTTGGAACAAGATTCTTCTCTGACACACTATCGAAAACTCCATTTAATACCAACACATCAGCACCCAAACCTTGGATGATTGTAAATGTAAATAAAATAATTCCAATCACAACTGATGATGCAACCACTTGTTGCCAACGAAACGGTTCAGATGTTTTATTTGCATAAGCCCACATAGAAAAAGCAGGCGAAGATTGTATCCCCATAAGTGCAAACATATATGTCATACACATCATTCCAGTCCATACACCACCAGGGGCAGCAGAGCCGGATGAGACCCACTTTATAGAACCAGGCATAGAAACTCGATTTGAAAATCCATCTAGGGTTAATCTTTTTCCTTCCAAAAGATCATTTTTTACTAGCTCTCCAATTCCTTGGGTAAATAAGCTCCAGCCACCAATCCAAGAAATCGTAATCATTCCTAGGATAACAATCCCTAAGGCAAGAAGAATTGCTTGAGCACAATCAACATACGCAACAGATCGCAATCCTCCAGAGGCAACGTAGATAACTACAACTGTCGATAATAAAACCATTCCCATATTGGTTGATATCATCCCGTCTGTGAGCACATTGAACAATGCACCAGAGGCGCGAAGCTGTATCCCCAGATATGGGACTGAAAATAGAAAAGCAACTAAAACAGTAAGTCCTCGAATTAGATTACCACCATAATAATCTGAATACATTTCACCCGGGGTTATATAATTAAATGCACGACCTAGAACCCACTGACGCCTTAAAAATAAAACACCAGTGAAAGGGATTGTCAATGCATAGAATGAAGCAAAAGCATATGGCAAACCATCCGTAAGAATTTTCCCAGGATGCCCTACAAAAGTCCATCCAGAAAAACTAGTCGCTGTTGCGGCAAGAACAAATACCCAGGTGCCGATTGATCTCCCTGCAACGAAATAATCCTCAGAGGTTTTAGCTGTACGAGCACCCTTAATCCCCCAAAAAATACAATAAGCCCAGTAAAGACCTACAAAGGCAAAAAGCCAATATATTTTACTCTCCATTATTCCCCTATCTTCAAATCCTTATTTAGCCAATGCGCCCATAGGGTCCCACGGAGGTAAAAGTTTTGCATGTTGATTCTCATAAAGGTCAATAATATTTAATTCTAAATACTTTTTGTTAATCACGACTTCATACAAATACTGATCAAACCAATCATCAGACATTATATAGTAACCTTTTTTCCCATTCCTTTCACCCCAACTGTTTTCAACTCTCCACTTTTTTGGATTTCCTTTTGAATCCAGATCAACACCTGTAAACAACATTGCATGGGTCATTTTACTTTCACCATATTCTAGTCTGCTCGCTTTGTCTAGGCCAAATTCAGTGCCATAAAAGAGTTCAAAATCAAATAACTTTGTGTCCATTACTCCATGGGTTCGATGCAAATACTTACCAACATCACACCCAAACCAAACAGGTTCGTTATTTTTTATTGATTCTACTGTGGCGTTCTTTAAAACATCTATGTCAACATTCAAATAGCGTATGGGGTTACCCTCAACTACGTTCCCAAGAAATTCTACAGTGTATACTTTATTATACTCTTTGTCTGACATTGGACAGTTAATTAGGCAGACAAGTTCATTTAAATCGATCCCAACATGGTCTTTGAAAAAACTTAATGGAGTAAGGTTCTTAAAGCGTTGAAATACTTTTTTATTATCCCTGACTTGCCAGTTAAATGAATCAGGTGGGTTCCCAAGGTGAATGACGAGCATTTTATATACTGTTGATAGCATTGTAGTTTTTAATTCAAAAAGGCTTTCTTCAGTTATCTTGTTTTTTATTGAGTCTCTTAAATCTTTTGCAAATTCTCTGAGTTTTCTTGTAATCATACGGTTCATTCTCATAGACTTTCCAGATTGAAACGTTTCTGGCATCTCTGACTTTGGGACAACACCATATTTATTGATAAGATTAACCCACATATCCCACTGACCACCATCTTGAATTGGACTATCTAATAAATGCATCATAAGCCTACTATCCCAAGGTTTATTAGCAGTTTTAATAATACTATTAAAAAAATAATTAGACTTTTCAAGCTTATCCCAAAACATAAAATACGTCTGAGAAAATTCAAAATTTCTTATATCATGTTTTCTTCCGAGATAAATTCTGAATAGATTTAATCCTGCATAGCCCCAACAACGGCCACTTGATTTTTGATTTGTTATTTTCATCTCACCAATTATCTGATCAGAAAATGTGTGATCTATTCTCCGATACACATCCCAGTCCATAGCAAGATCTGTTATCTCATTATGTGTAGCAGCATTACGTGATAGTTTAAGATTCGATTCAGAATTACTTTCTTTTTGAAATGTTTTTATTATTTCCAGTGATATAGACTTATCCATGATGATTTATCCTTTTATTTCATAACTAATAATTGTAACAATACATAAAATAAAATATGTGGTTATGTCTGCAGCTCCCACATAGTCTTTAGCAACTCGCTGACCAAATAAAAGCGATAATAAAACTAACGCACTAAGTAATAGTCCGTAATAGATATAGACTGTGTTTGAATATATAAGACCATGAACAAATCCAAATAAACATACTCCGGCTGTAATTAATTCAAGGAAAACTAAAATATTTAATGCTGGAGAGAGTATCTTATTTAGCGGTGTATCCTTAAAATGATCTTTAAAAAAATCAAGGTTTCCTTTTCTATCTAAAATTTTGTCTAGCCCAGATTGAAAAAACACTATAGAAAAAAAAATCGAAACAAAAATTTGAGCAATTTCCATTGGTTTATAATATGTTATTTCCATGGTATGGTTAATCTACAAATTCCACAATCTTCCCCCGAACATAATCGCTAAGTTCTTTAACAGACATATTAGAGTATAAATCTTTAGTAATAGTATCAGCAAAATGTATGTTGATTATTCCAGGAGTTAAACGCCAGTCTGATTTGTTTTTTGCTTCATATGCACCATTAATGATCACCGGAACAATACTCACACCTGTGTTTTTTGCGATATGAAAAGCTCCTTTTTTAAACTCTCCAAGGTCACCATTTTTCGAGCGTGTTCCCTCAGGCAAAATAAAGATTGAGACCCTGTTATCTACTATTTTATCTTCAACTATTTTTAAACTGTTTATAGCTTTTTTTTTATTTGATCTATTAATCGGCACTATCCCATAATGTTTGGCAACATGACCCCACAAAGGATATTTAAATTGTTCTACCTTAGCAATTGCAGTTACATGATGTCTAATGTATCTCAAAAATACAAAATGGTCAAAAAGTGATTCATGATTCATAATATATAAATATGGCCCATAATTAGGGTTTGGTGGATTCCCGTTTAGTTTGACCAATTGGCCTCCAAACAAACAAAAAAAATAAGACATCGGTCGCAAGAAATAGTGATAGTACTTTTTATTTACTAGTCCTATATAAATGAGAAATACTGGCAACACGATTATTAAATAAGCAAACCATATAGGCCAAAGAATTAAAGAAATAACCGCTTTAAATAGTCTGGTAATCATTTTTTAATATAGAAAATATTTTATGATTAACCTTATGAAATGGATAGTGTACAACTTCTGATTTGTTAATCCATTTATATTCTTTTTTTTGTTTTGTTACTTCATCCACTTTAACACAATCCAATAAAATTAATTTCATTTTAAAATGAGAGTAGGTATGATTCACAACCCCTATTTTTTTTTTAACCGTTATATTTAGACCATAATTTTGAATAATATATTTTGTTAAAACTTTGTTTGCCTCTTTAACTGAGCTAATTTTTTTGTTAGGGATTTCCCATAGCCCCGTTAACATATTATTATTTCTTTTTTGAATCATAATTTTATTTTTATTTCTAATAACTCCACCAACAAATATATGCTGTGGAACTATTTTTTTCTCAATTTTCTTTGGATAGTTAAGTGGATTACCATTTTTATATGCCCTGCAAAAAAAATTTACTGGGCAATCATAACATTTTGGAGATCTGGGGGTACAGATACAGGCCCCTAACTCCATCATTGCCTCATTAAAATCACCTGGCCTATTTTGATCTATCCATTTGTTAAGAGTAGAAATAATAAGTTTAATATTATTGCTAGAAAGTTTCTTCCGAGCAGTCATCCTTGCCATTACGCGTTTCACATTTCCATCTAAAGCTATATAAGGCTTATTATAGGCGATAGAAAGAACAGCGCCGGCAGTATAATCACCTACGCCAGGTAGGCTTCTAAATACATCCCAAGAGCTAGGAATAATAGAATTGTATTTTTTATAAACAATTTTCGCTGCCTTATGAAAATTTCTGCACCTTGCATAATATCCCAACCCCTCCCATGATTTCAATATATCTTTTTCAGGTGCCTTCGAAACAGACTCAATATTTGGAAATTTTTTTATCCAGGCATTATAATAAGGGACAACAGTTTCAACCCTTGTTTGTTGTAACATAATTTCGGAAATCCAAACCTTATATGGGTTTTTATTCTTTCGAAATGGTAAATCTCTCTTTGATATATCAAACCAAGTGAGTATTGACCTTGATATTTCCACTTAAACTAAAATATTATTTTTTTAAAAAAATTTTTCTGAGTGTCCACTGAAAAGTAGCAAGAGAATCTAAAGTGAGTTCTCTTCGATCCTCATCAATCTCTAACTTAATCTTATCACCCAAAGCATCTATTTGTTTTTCAATATCTCGCTGTATTGTCGATCCTTTATGAGTTAAGGAAACCTCAATAGCTCTTTGGTCTCTTTGGCTTTGTTTTCTATTTACCCATCTTTTTTTTTCTAGCCTAATAACTAATCTTGTAACCGTGCTGTTATCCAAACCTAATATCCAAGCTAACTCAGACATCTCGACCCCATTAGCGGGAATAGAAATAATTGCCAAAATTTGACTATATGTTATATCCTTGAAATGTATATCTGTTCTAAATAATCTTTGTAAATCGACCAAAAATGAAGATAATAATTCACCATAGTTCATAGTTGTATATTACAAATATATAAATTTTGATAAAAGGCTAGTCTGGTGGCAATGACAATAAAAGCTTAGCATGATTTATATAAATAGAGTCAACTATTCCTCTTTTCTTCTCTGTAAGCATGTGCCCAACACTTTGATAATGATCTAGCTTTATTGGACCAAAAGTATACCACTCCCCTGGCATAAGTGGATCTGCACCTAGAAATGGAACGATTGAATCTGCCCCGTTTTGCCCTGTTGTTGGTCCACTCATTGACCTAACATTAACAATACCATCATTTTCCCACCAAGTAGAGTCTGTTTCATTTCCATCAGATTTAAAAACAATTTTTGATCCTAATAATTTTGCTCTCGAACGGATAAGTAAAAAAGTGTCTTTATCGGGAACATGATACCCCGTTGATTTATCCTTACTCGTGGCAGAAAAAATAAAAGAAAAATAATAAATATCTGGACTCGCATTTAAATACCCATTTAATTCTGACGCACCATCTAAACTTAAATCCCAAGAACTAATATTTTTGGTTTCCCAAGCATTGTGGTTTCGCATTCTATGGACATAGTTAGACCATGATTCATTAGTTCCTCTATTTAGACCCCATTGGCTTAAGTCAAAATTATAAAAATTTGTTCCAACTACACCAGCCAGTCCAATAAAGTATTGTATGAATGGGAATGTTTTAGTGACAATATCTGCTAATGTGCTACCATCATGTGGCGTTGCTAGTGAAGTAATACTGGTTATCCAATTATTTCTTGAGAAGCCTAATATATCTGATTTTTCATTTATTTTACCAGAATCATCTTCAAATAATTCTGTTTCTAATAAATATTGTAGCATTCGGGCTGTTTGTCCACCCATACTATGTCCGACTAAATGCACAGGATTATTTTTATCCCATTCGGGGTACAATCCAATATATTGTTTATCAGAAGGTTTTTGGATTAATCCATATTTTTCTGAATGTTTATACCCATAGTCAATTTGCCCTCCTTTTAGCTGGTAATATATCTCTATAGCTCTATCCCAGTTTGATGATATTGGGCCGACTGATACATTAAAAACTTTAAATCCATTTTCTTCTAGCATCTTTTGAATATCCTTATGTCCTCCCCAATAACGATAGTTACCCATCTCTTCATTCCCCCACCCCAAAAAACCATGAATCAATACTATAGGATAATCATTTTGCCCACTAATAACATTTAATAAAAGAAAGAATGATAAAATATTTTTCATACCCAATGAGCTAAAAATTTATACTTAGGTCCAATCCATTAGTCCATCCGCCAGTTCCATAAAAATATAAGCCGTAGCCAATTTCAACATCATCATCTTTATAACTAATTCCAACTCCGCTTGAACCCATAATGGTTTTTAGTACATTTTCCTTTATATCTTGATCAATTTTCCTTGTAGATGTCCCACAACTAAAATTGATTTTTTTTGTTAACATAAAGAGCCCGCTAATAAAATAATCTTTATTTTTTGTTTCTTTGATAGATAGATAGTCTATAGAGACTATCAGCGGCAAATATGCTAATTCTTTTTGGATGCTAATATTATATTTTTCTGGAAAACTTTTAATTATTTTATTGATTGATCCTGGTTTTATCGCCATATCGTTTATAGATATCCCAATATTTGTTTTGTGCTTTTTTATTTGCCATATAAATCCACCTGATAAAAAAAATTCAGTCAAACTATAGTTTTCTAATTTTGAAAATAATACTTGATTAGAAATACCATAACGAATTGGAAAATTTCTATATGCTCCTGAATAGACTAATCGCATCCATGTATCACTAGAACTATAATTATTTGTAGGTATTGCATTTTCATCATATCCTTTAAACGTTCCATAAGAAATATGATTAATAGCAGCAATAATAAAACTATATGGTTTTGGGATTAAAACTGAAACTGACTGCGCTTGTATGCCTGCTGGATATAAAATAAATGAGGTTGAAAAACTTCGTTGTAATGAAGCGTTAGCTGGGTTTGTAGACCTAGACGTGGGGAGCATAATTAGATTGCCACCACCAGCCATAGATAGGCTTGAGGCAGAAAACCATGTGTTTAAACTTGGCAAACTAGTTTCACCATTTACATAACATAACAAAAATAAATAAATTAAAATTTTCATATCATAGAAATAGGGTCTACATGAATATTAACTCTGCTTGCGCCTGCACTAATTTGTTTTTCTTTGAAAAAATTATAACTAATAAATGAATGTAATTTTTCACCATTAGGATCGTATTTTTTCTGAGATTTAAAAATAATCTGATATCTATAATTATTTTTTATTTTTTCTTTAAAACAAGCTGCTGGGCCTAATATTTCTAGTCCCTTGTAATGCTTTGTCAAACTATTTCTGATTGTATTTGATAATGCTAAAACTGATTTTGAATGAGGTCCAATAAATTCAATTTTTGTTATCCAGCTGTAAGGTGGATATTTTAATATCTTCCTGTCATCTAACATAATTTTATAAAAGTGATCTAAATCTAATTTGGCGGCAGCTTTGATAACCGGATTATCTTTGTCATAAGTTTGAATGATAACTTCACCATTTTTTTCGCCCCTACCAGATCTTCCTGAAGCCTGATATATTAATTGAAAAATTCGCTCACTTGCACGAAAATCAGGTAAATGAAGTCCTAAATCAGCATTAATTATTCCAACTAAAGTTATGTTAGGAAAATCTAGTCCCTTAGCTATCATTTGAGTCCCAATTAAAATATCTAGTTTTCCATTTAAAAAGGATTGCAATATTTTTACCATGTCCGCACCTTTTTTTACGCTATCGTGATCAACTCTTGCAATGCGAGCATTGGGGAAAGTTTGTTCTAAAATTTTTTCAACTTTTTGAGTGCCTGTACCAACATATATTAGATTGTTCCCCATACATTTTTTACAATTATCTAACATTTTTCTTTCGATGTAACCACAAATATGGCACATAAGATTATTATCTTGTTTATGATAAGTAAGAGCCGTTTTACAAGCAGAACACATTATCACAGAGCCACAATCTATGCAACGCACTGAAGGAGAATAACCTCTACGATTCTGGACTAATAATATTTGCTCATTTTTATTTAATCGGTCTTCAATTTTATCTAACAGTGTCCCAGAAATGACTGTATTTGTTTTCCCTGACTCTTCGCTCTCTTCTAATAGATCGACTATTTTCACTATTGGGTAACTTGCTTTACCATACCTTTTCGGTAGGTTAAGGTATTTATATTTATTACGTTTATAATTATAATAACTCTCTAAGCTAGGTGTCGCACTTGACAACACGATATTAGACTCTTCAAGTTTTGCACGCATAATTGCAACATCCCTTGCGTGGTATCTAGGAGCAGGAGAATCTTGTTTGTAAGACGTATCATGCTCTTCATCTACTATAATTAACCCTAAATTTTTCAGTGGTGCGAATATTGCACTTCTCGCGCCAATAACTATCTTATATTCACCTTTGTATAATTTATTCCAGGTAGAGGCACGTTGTGATTGAGTTAGTTGAGAATGCCACAGGGCAGTTTTATCACCAAATACTGATTTAAATCGGCCAGCTATTTGTGGAGTGAGTGCAATCTCAGGCAATAATATAATTCCAGATTTCCCTTTAGCTAAAACTCTTTTTATTATTTCAATAAATATTTCAGTCTTGCCACTTCCTGTTACCCCATGCAACAAGAAAGAATTAAACTTTCCGGATCCTATATAATTTTTTAACTTATTTATTACTTTCTTTTGATCAGAATTAAAATGAATTTTTTTCTCGACTGGGTCAAATGATAGATCGCTAGATGTATGATCTTTCTCCTTTTTTATTAGCTGAATTAATTTTTTCTTCTCAAGAGAATAGCAGATAGAAACCGGGTTTGAACAAATATTTTTTAATAATGATACCTTAACAAATATAGGATAATATTTTTTAATTTTTTTGTATAAGCTATACTGTATAGGTGCATTTTTCTTTAAATCACCTATAATATTTTTATCTGCTTTTTTTAAACATTTTGCATACCAGTTCAATTGTGGAGAATGCTTTGTTGATAAACTGATTGGTAAAACGGTTTTAAAAACTTTACCAATGGGCACAACGTAATAATAACTTATCCACCTTATCAGCTCCCATAATTCTTTAGTTAGAACAGGAATATCATCTATAATTTCAAATACTGGCTTAACATCGCCGGCATAAACCGATTTTTCATTTAACGATATAATTATACCATAAACTAACCGATTACCTAGTTGTACTTTTACTCGTGATCCAATTTGGGCATGATCAATAAGATCACTTGGAATTTTATATGTGAAAGATTGAAATGTCGATATAGAAAGTGCTACTTCGGCAAACATTATGATTTAATAAAAATTTATTGCGAACTTAGGCGATATTCTATTAAAAAATTAAAAATTTGTCATTTTGTATTTATAAATAAGAAAGTGAAAATTATCCCTTAATTACATACAGCTTAACATCAGCATTAATATCTTTTGATACTTTTACTTGTACATGATATATACCTAAAGTTTTTATCGGGTCTTTAATTTTTACTTGATTTTTTTCTAATTCAAAACCTTTGTTTAATAATTCTTTGTGAATGTCTTTATTCGTAATAGAACCAAACATTTTTTCCTCATCACCAACTTTAACTTCTATAGTTATCTCAACTTTACTTAGTTTTTTAGCCAAAACATTTAGCGCTTGATTATTTCTTTCTAATTTAGCTTCGGAAACTCTCTTTTTTTCATTCGCCATAGCTATATTTCTTTTAGAAGCCCTAAGTGCTAAACCTTGAGGAATTAGTTTATTCCTTGCATATCCAGGCTTAACCGTTAAAACATTACCAGATTCACCTAAGTTTTCAACATCACTTAATAAAATAATTTCCATATTAATATCCTCTATTAAATTTATTCAGAACCATTATCAACAAAAGGCATTAGGCCTATTATCCTAGATCGTTTTATTGCACTCACAACTTTACGATGCATTTTTGCACCAGTACCGGTAACACGACGCGGCATGATTTTACCTTGGTCATTTACAAATTTCTTTAACAATTTGACATCTTTATAGTCTACCTCATGAATATTATTTTCTTTAAAAAAACAATATTTCCTTCTTGTTTGAAAAGCCATTATTTAGCTCCTTTATTTTCTTTGTCATTATTTTCTTCTGATTCTTTTTGATCTTCGGTTTTTTCAGCTTCTGAATCCTCTTTTTTACGTTCAGATAACGTCTCATCAAAAGTTTTAATAATATCAGGTTTTCTATCTAGCTTAACAATCATATGACGAATGACCAAATCACTAAGCTTTAACCAAGAGTCAAACTCATCTAGCTTTTTTTGGTCCCCGCTTTCATAATGAAGGAGGACATAAGTCCCATATTTGTGATCTTGTATTGTATAAGCTAACCGTTTTTTACCCCAAATAGAGTGATTGATTATTTTAGACTTTGTTTCTTTCAGTCTACTATCAATTTCTTTCATAGTATTATCGATTATTTTGCGTTCAAAATTTGGATTAACAATATATAATATTTCGTAATAGCGCATTTTAACTCCTTAAATTATAATTTTATTAGTGGTGCAATGACTAAAGAGACGACCGCCATAAGCTTGATTAATATATTCAGTGAAGGACCCGAAGTGTCTTTAAATGGATCTCCAACGGTGTCGCCAACTACAGCTGCTTTATGTGCGTCTGATCCTTTTTTTAATTCTTGACCATTTACTGTAATACCTTCTTCGATCATTTTCTTTGCATTATCCCATGCACCACCAGAATTGGATTGGAAAATAGCCATAAGCACACCCGTGACCGTAACTCCTGCAAGAAGACCGCCTAATATTTCAGGACCCTGATTACTTCCAAGTAAACCAGGCACAAAACCAACAACAACTGGGGTAGTTACTGCTAAAAGGCCAGGAGCAATCATCTCTTTTATTGCTGATTCAGTAGAAATTTCTACACAACGCCCATGCTGAGCTTTATCTAATGCATCATTATAAACTCGCTGGTCATCATCACTCCAATCTTCCTTCTCCTTCAAATTCATTATTTCTAGTGCTTTCTTTAATTCTGGTATTTCTCTAAACTGGCGACGAACTTCTTCGATCATAGCCATCGCTGCGCGACCAACTGCACTCATAGCCATTGAAGAAAATAGAAATGGTAACATCCCACCTATAAATAATCCAGCCATAACTATTGGATCTGAAATATCAATACTTGAGATACCACTCTTAACCATAAATGCAGCAAAAAGTGCCAAAGCAGTTAAAGCTGCAGAACCTATTGCAAACCCTTTGCCAATAGCAGCTGTTGTATTTCCTACGGCATCAAGTTTATCTGTTCTTTCACGAACCTCACTTGGAAGTTCAGCCATTTCTGCAATTCCACCTGCATTATCAGAAATTGGTCCATACGCATCTACAGCCAATTGAATTCCTGTATTTGCAAGCATACCTAATGCAGCCATGGCAATACCATAAAGTCCGGCAAAATGATAGGCGCCCATAATACTAGCAGATAATATGACTATTGGTACCGCAGTTGATTGCATCCCGACTGATAATCCAGCGATAATATTTGTTGCCGGCCCGGTCATAGACTGCTCTACAATCGACTTAACAGGCTTAGTACCCGTACCAGTGTAATATTCAGTTATTTTCCCAATCCCTAAACCACCAACTAAACCAATTATAGTTGCATAGAAAACACCAAGATTATCATAGTATACTTTTTCCCCTTCAGTCCCTAGTACATAAAATTCTCCGGGCAAAAATTTGGTTATTAATAAATATATTACTCCAACCATAATAATTCCACTTCCAAACTCTCCCCGGTTTAAACCTTTTTGAGGGTCCCCACCTTCTTTTACAGAAACCATAAATGTTCCTAGAATCGAGACTAAAATTCCAGAAGCCGCAATTAATAAAGGAAGCAAAATAAAATTTACATCAAAACCACCCGCAACAAGGATGCTTGAACCTAATACCATAGAGCCAATAATTGACCCAACATATGATTCAAATAAATCTGCTCCCATACCTGCTACATCACCAACATTGTCACCAACATTATCAGCTATAGTAGCTGGATTAAGAGGATGATCTTCAGGTATCCCTGATTCTACTTTCCCCACTAAATCTGCTCCTACATCAGCAGCTTTAGTGTATATACCGCCACCAACTCTTGC
>TARA_B110000263_G_scaffold67868_1_pt1 | contig 30502 bp, 22 predicted proteins | sample TARA_B110000263 | Tara Oceans TARA_B110000263 (sample SAMEA4397730) | marine metagenome | biome: Polar Biome; feature: [MES] marine water layer (ENVO:01000295) within the mesopelagic zone...; material: water (ENVO:00002006), including particulate matter (ENVO:01000060) such as......
CCACATGCTTTCAGTACTGGATGTGTTGGTTGTCTCTACGGTGATCACCGCCGCTGCTGAGCCCGGTGACTACTTTAGGATTGACGTTGAAGAAGAAGACAGCTGCTGTCGTCGTATCATCTTCTCATACGTTTCTTGAGATTTCTACTAAACCACCGTCTGTGACACAAGCCAGTTGTCTGAACTTCCCATACGTTTTTTACGCACGCGGGTGTGCAGTATCCAACGGTGTATTAGCCCAGCGACTTTCGGTGGTTGGTTTGAGGGATTCTCAATTCACTCAAAAATGTGGAAACTATCCATCGAAAATAAGTTAAACCATTCGAGACTGTTGGTCCATTATAATTTCTCTTTTTATAACTGCTATCTACAAGTTCTTGATATGGGTAGGCGAACCCAGAATCCCTGTTATATCTCTAAGACAAGGCGATATCATCCGGTTTTAGGTTGCAATGACTCCCTGGAATTACCTGTGAAATTCTCAGGTGTTGTACAACGTAGGGTCCATCACTGGCTTCTCTTGTCCACGGGTGACCACGAAGCCCTGTTGATGAAGTGGGCTCGCTCAAGAAACGAAAAAGGCCAGGGAGTCGATATGTTACGACTCTCTGGCCTCTTCAGGCATTTGTTGGCCACTTGTGGCCACATAGTACCAGAGGGGGGACTCGAACCCCCACTGTCTTGCGACAACTGGATTTTGAATCCAGCGCGTCTGCCAATTCCGCCACTCTGGCTTCCTATCAATTCTCTGATTTTAGCTAACCAATCGTAACTGGCAAGCTCTCAATCAAAAACTATAACACTTCAATAATAGCGTCACACAGTACTTGAATATTACTGCTATTCAATCCCGCTACATTTATACGACCACTGCCCACAATATATATCGAATGTTCTTTACGCAATTGATCGACTTGCAGCGGGTTCAACCCAGAAAACGAAAACATTCCGCGTTGGTCTTGAATAAATGAAAAGTCAACACTGCATTGGCGAGAAACCATCGCCGCCACAAATTCTTGACGCAGCCCATTGATCCGATCTCGCATCGCCGCAACTTCCGATTCCCATAATGCCGTCAACTCTGTCGAACCCAATACCGTCGCTACAATCGCTCCACCATGCTTCGGCGGATTGCTGTAGTTCGTCCGTACCGCCGTCTTCGCATGACTCAAAGTAATCGCGGCAGTATCACTGTCTTGAGAAACAATTGTCAACGCACCCACTCGTTCTGCATACAAACCAAAATTCTTCGAAAAACTGCTGCAAACCATGAACTCATTGCCACTGCTCAAAAAAGGTTGCAGCGCCGCGGCGTCCTCTCGAATACCATTGGCAAATCCCTGATAAGCAAAATCAATCAACGGTAAAACTCCGCCAGCCGCACAAGCTGCGGCGATCTCGCTCCACTGCTCAGCAGTCGGATCTACGCCCGTCGGATTATGACAACACGCATGTAAACAAATAACATCGCCCGCGGGTATCGCGGCGATACTCTCCATCATCCCCGTGAAATCTAACGCTTTGCCGCAGTCACCTAAATATCGATAACTATCCGTTGCGAGTCCAGCAGCAGAAAATACAGCACCATGATTCGCCCAAGTTGGATTGCTCAACCAAATTCGGCTGGCGCCAGCTTTCGATTTCAAAAAATCGCCTGCTACTCGTAAGGCACCCGTACCGCCTGGCGTTTGTAAAGTCACCATTGGCGACATATCTACATCACTGCCAAACAATGTCTGCCTGACAAGCTTGGCATATTCGGGTAAACCATCAATTCCCAGATAAGACTTGCTATTTTCGGATTCCATCAACATCCGCTCGGCTTGCTTAACGCACTCAAGAATCGGAGTAATCCCCGTTTCGTCTTTGTAAACGCCAACACCAAGATTGATTTTGTTTGGATTCTCGTCGCTATTAAATGCTGCATTAAGCCCTAATATTGCATCGGGGGCAGCCATCTCCATCGAACTAAACATCGTTTGCTACATTCCTTTTTAAACTGTCTAACACTACTATCCTCATCTGAAACCCCGCTTGTCAGTGGCGTCCATCGCTCAGATTGTGTTATGCTTTGAGCACAATTGAGTATTGATTAAGTGCCATCCTACCACCAAATTCCCATTCCCTGAAGATGGGCTCGGCAAATCGAAATCTCCCTAAATCACTCCTAACCGAACTTGATACTTGACATGACTAAATGCTCATTCTGCCTACCTAAAAAACTCAACGAGGGGCCACTACTCACCAGTTACTCGCTTCCCAAACTCAAAGATCGTATTCGTTATGAGTGCCCGGTCCTGCCGATAGTCTCCATCGGCACCCCAGCAGAAGTCATTGAAGAACTAGGGCCTCTCGTCCTGCCACCTCTGTACCATGAAGCCATGAATCCCGCCCTGAAAGGCGACCTACTCGATCGCATCCAACACTGTTTCCCTTACCTAGCCGGCAGCACTCAACGACAACAACTCGAAACAGATCTCGTCGTTATCGAATTACCCAAACGCGAATGGCCCGCACCAAAGGCCAACAGCATCGCCTGCTTTAGCGTTGACACGGCGGTTGAAGAACACGGTCCTCATTTGCCGTTGGCAACCGACACACTGCAAAGCTATGCCGTCCTCGACCAACTTCAAAAACGCTTTCCTGAACTAGTCATCGCGCCTCCATTGGAATACGGACACCTCACTTGGGGACTGCCTTTTGGGCTGAGCATCGACATCACGCCCGGCTTACTGATTCAATACGTTGCCGGATATGCCGACGCCCTAATGAACTGGCTCCAACCCACAGGCCTCTATGTTGTCGACGTCCATGGCTCGATCGTTCACCGCAACGCAATCCAAGAAGGAATCCGCATCAGTGGCTGTGAACATAACAAATTCCGCTGGCTGCACGAACCGCTGATCCAATTCTCTGGTGAACGTGGTGATCAACATGCGGGCGGAGTGGAAACGGCGCTCATCGAACTCATCTCACACGATCTCATTGACCAAGAACTATTTCCCGGCCAAATGAGTGCGATCGCCCGCGGTCAAATGCATATGGACCAAGCCACCGAGCTTTCCCAAGACATGCTTGAATTTGTACGACAGGTAGAAGACAGTCTTGATTCACCTCAGCCACTAAACGGTATTGTTGGAGATATCGAAAACTATGACTTCGTCGACGCTCGTGAAATGCTCAAACGCATGTGGAACGTCGCCAGCAATGATGTTGAACAGTTGTTAGCTGAGATCCAAGGCGAGTAACTGCTGACGACTATTGTCAGCAGACCTATTATTCTTTCTCGCGACTCCAACCGACCTGCGTTAGAACTTCCGCCGTTACTTGAGATTTATTGAGCACATAAAAGTGTACGCCAGGAGCGCCGGTGGCTAAAAGTTCACTCACTTGGGCAGTCGCAAACTCAACGCCAACCTTGAATTGCCAATCGTCATCGTCACAGCGCTCGCCTAATCGATCAACAAAAGTCTGCGGTAATTTCGCCCCGCACATCGATGTAATTCGTTGGATTTGAGCAAGGTTAATTACTGGCAAAATACCCGGAACAATCGGGACTGTTATTCCCGCGACAACACAGCGATCACAAAAATCAAAATAATCTTCCGTCCTGTAAAATAACTGAGTAATAACAATATCCGCACCACAGTCGACTTTGCGTTTCAAATTATCCAGATCAATGTCGGCGGATGGCGCTTCTTGATGCACTTCGGGATATCCAGCAACGGCAATCCCTAAGTTGGGAAACTCACCATTAATCAATTCGACAAGTTCATTCGCATATTGCAACCCACCCTCAACGGCTTCGAATGTCGTGGCACCCTGTGGTGGATCTCCCCGCAGTGCAACAATAAAGTCAATATCTCGACGCTCAACGTCATTCAAATACTGGCGTAAATCCTCGCGAGTACTACCAACACAGGTTAAATGCGATGCAACCGGCACGTCAAACTGCTGCTTCACCGCTGATACAATGTCCAAGGTCTTGCCACGCGTCGACCCTCCGGCACCATAAGTACAGGTAACATAGTCCGGCTTAAATTCACTCAGACGTTCGACGTGCTTGAGCAGCGCAATATCACCTTTTTCTGTCTTCGGTGGAAACAGTTCAAACGAGAGACCTTTACGGTCAGCGGTATAGAATGATACTAACGATGCCATATCTTTGTCATAATATCCAATGCCGCCGGTTTGCAATAGGTGGCAACGAGCAGCGACTAGCGTTACTTGGCACCTTTTTCCCGGACACTACACCACTTATAACCCAATTTGATCCACTCTGCCTTAATCACGCCATATTTCATGCTTTTGCACCTACGACAAGCAACTATATAGTGATGCACGCCGGAACCAGAGTTGTCAAAAACACTGCCCGCCGAGGCGCAAGAAATACCAGCATCACTTACCGCGCTTAGCAAAATTGAGAATGTACCGGTGTACGGTACCTGTTCGATGCTGAATACTAATCCAAAAACGATTTTAGCTTCTTGGAACGGAATGGTTGTTGCAATTTATTCATTGCCTTGCATTCGATTTGACGGATTCGTTCGCGAGTCACTTGAAAAATCCGGCCGACTTCTTCCAACGTATAGGAATATCCATCAGCTAAACCAAATCGTAATTTCAGTATTTCACGTTCACGCCAACTCAGAATCTCCATCGCTTCGCCCAAATGTAATTTGAGCGCTTGTTGGTTAGCATTGGACAATGGATCGTAGAAGCGATGGTCTTTGATAAAATCGCCAAACTCATTATTCTCGCTGTCACCCATCGGTTGATCTAGCGACAGTGGTTGCTTGAGCATCTTTTGCAAGCATACCACTTCATCGATAGTCAAATCACTGTTCTCAGCAATATCTTCCGGGGAAGGCTCCCGCCCAATATCCTGCAATAATTTTTGAGTTACGTTGCGGACCCGTGTCATCACCTCAACCATATGCACAGGCACTCGAATCGTACGGCTTTGATCCGCTACAGAACGAGTGATCGCTTGTCGAATCCACCAGGTTGCATATGTAGAGAATTTATATCCACGGCGGTATTCAAACTTCTCAACCGCTCGCATCAAACCGGTATTTCCTTCTTGAATCAAATCTAAAAAGCTCATTCCGCGGTTGCGATACTTCTTAGCAATCGACACAACTAACCGCAGATTCCCTGCTGAGAGTTCTCGCCGAGCTTCATCATAGTTGTCACAAAGTTTGCGAGTCTTACTGACGCGTCGCGCCAATGTTGCGGGACTCTCACCTGTCACCTTAATCAAGTAAACTAACTCCGATTTGAGTGCCACTGGGTCGGCCCATGAATCACTCTTTTTGCGTTTATCCGTCGCTGCCAACTGATCGCGCAACGCGGTCATGCGGAGTTGAATGTCGCACAGTTGTTCAAAGGCAGGTTGTAATTTATTGGTGCGCAAATTCAATTCTTCGATGAGTCGCACTGCCTTGTTTCGACGTACCACTAATCGCCGCCAAGCTGCCTGCTGGATGAGGCGTGGGTTTTTGCGGTAAATTGCAATACTAAAATCCTTGCGGATCGATTCCATCAGGGTACGCAAAGTTGCGAGATTCGGTCCCATGCGATTCAATATCGCTTCCTTACCTGCCACGTTGGTTACGGAGACTTCGATCGTACGATCCAAACGCAGATTTCCTTGCTGTACCTGTTCAAGCATCTGCAGGGCTGCTTCCAACATATAATTTGTAGCCATCATACTTTGGCGATAACGCCGGCATGATTGCTCTATGTTTCTGGCCGCCGCTAACTCTTCCGCACGAGTCAATAATGGAATCTGTCCCATTTGCATCAAATACATGCGGATCGGATCATCCGTGATGTTAGTGGTAGACCCCTTTTGGGCTTGCTTTGCCGCTGTAACTGATTTCGCGCGGACGGTCACTGTCACACCAGCTTGTGGTGTAGTTGATTCTTGCTGAGTAAGCCGAGCTGTTTCTGTTGATTGAATCACAAATATCCCTCTTGGTGCCTAAAATATGCGACGGTCGAATCTTGGAATCACATGACGGAGCGACCGGTAAGTGCTTGAAATCTAGGTTATTAGCAGAGGCAAATTGACAGATTTCAGTGGCGCTTTAAGATAATATACGAGAAGTACGTAAAATATTCCGGTTGTGACAGTCTTGACGATTAGGCACTCGTGTTTGCCTGAGGACAGGGGCAGATGTACACTAGAGGATATGTTGAATATGTTCGAAATCGTCGTTGTTGTCCTCTGCTTAGCAGTTGTGCTTGCGATTCCAATTACTGGAATTGCCTTGCTGTGCAGGATTAGACTGTCGACTGCCGCCAAGGTCGCGTCAGACGGCACGGACATGCCAGACATGTCGAACCAGCTCTCAGCCGTTAAGATATCTAGTAGGTGCGTCGCAATAGCGATTATTTACATCCTGACGGCATATCAAGGATTTGGTGGATATTTTATTATCGTATTGTTTCCGCTATCGATGGTATGGTTGAAACTGAGTCGGCCCCGCACCATCGTTTTTTCATTATTCGCTTGGGCATTTCTGATGTGTGCAAACTTACTGCTCGCATTCTTTACTATTTTCGGTGGACAATTATTGTCACAATAATCTGCACTCAACTACATCCAACCGCACACATTTTTCAAACTCTACAAAGGCCATTTTAACCGTGTCTATTCCCCCATTTTTCGCTAGCGCAGCGGGACAAGCTAGCATCTGGAAAGAGCTGACTTTTAGCGTTCCTACACTAGCAGCACTTGCGGAATTAGCTGCCATGCGATTGGTCAACTGTTCCGCTGAAGATTACGATCTGAGTTCTGAAGCACTAGCCATCTTATCCATCACTCGCGATCGCGGAATCATCGAACTAAAAAGCAACAACACCGAATTCGAATCCGCACAGCGGATGCTGGCCGTCTACGCAGAAAAAACGCCTGACACACATGTCATGTTTCGCAGTCGCGAAGAACCGGAAATCACAGTGCGATTCCTAGAAGGATTCCGTGAACTGTGTGACGCCGGTATGGTGATGCACCAAGTTGCCGGAGAATTTTCTTTGACGGTCCGTGGTTTTGACAAAGCCAAGACGATCAACGCTGACGACGTCGCAACCTATATTGACCAAGGAGACGTATTGACCTTTAAGTAAGCCAGCGGCTCAAACCAAGACCCTGAGTGTCAATACAATTCGATTATGCCTACAAACCAACAATTGATTTACCCGCATTTATTGATAGTCGCGATTCTACTTATCCCGACATTGGCGATCGGGGCAGAAACGGTCTATAGCAGTCGAGGATTTGAATTTGAGAAGAAAAATTCAGCACCCACTGATTGGGGTCCCTTTCACAACAGTTCCCGACCAAATGTAAAGGTCGTTATTGGTGGTGCAAATGGGTCGCTGCAATGCCTGAAAGTTCAACGCACGTCGAGAAATGGTTGGGTTGCTTTTTCCAAGACACTCGCTAACCCACAGTCACGCATATTAATTGAGTTCTCGTTCGCATTTTCTCCCGGCGCAGGACGTTCACTGAATCTCTGGACACACGCCCCTAAAGGACGCGATGCTAGCCAATTAAATCTATGCATTCAAAATGGCGGGCTGCTTCAATACGACGGACAAGCTGATGCATGGGTAACCATCACTCGTGGCATCACACCATCGACCAATCCTCAAAATCTAATCTGGCATCGACTCCGAGTACTCATGGACGCGAATAGGACGGGAATCGACTATTGGGTAAGCCAGCCACAAAAATTCAAATATCCGGAGCAACCGATCACCAGACGTGTCTACCGTACCAATCTTCTCCTCGGCGCAATTGATTTAGTTTCCGGTACTCGTGTCGCCAACGGTGCTTGGTACTTAATTGATGATTTGACGATTACCGCAGGTGCTGACCTACCCACTCCGCATACCCCACCTGAGGCTGCCAGCGGATGTACACTACGGGACGCCGAGCTACTATCTAACGATCCTAGCAAATTCACGACGGTCGCCGCGGAAGGTTTGCTTCGGGAAAATGACAACACGGCGAACCACGTCAAACAGATTATTGCTCATCGAGGTGCCAGTGCGGAACGACCCGAATGTACATTGTCGGCGTTTGCCCGAGCTATCGAAGTCGGAGCGACTGCGGTCGAAATGGATGTCCGTACTACCCGTGACGGCAAACTCTATTTACTGCATGATGCGACACTCAACCGCACCACGGACTCAGAAGGCACTGCTTCCGATAAAACACTGGCCCAACTAAAAGAACTCGATGCCGGCTCTTGGTTTGACAAGAAATACCAAGGCGAACGAATTCCAGAGTTACGAGAAGCGCTACAACAATGCAAAACCAAAATTGACGTATTACTCGATCTCAAAGAACAGGGCACAAAGTATGCTCACCAAGTCGCCGCAGAGGTCATTAAATATGGTGACCCTCAACGTACGATCGTGGGCGTCCGCAGCGTTGAACAAGCCCTGCTATTTCGCAAACTACTACCCGAGGCGAAACAATTAGGTTTGATTCCGAACCCACAATCGATCGCCGCTTTCGTCGATGCTAAAGTTGAAACGATTCGCTTATGGCCCGATTGGCTCAAGGACAAATCACTCGTACCCCAAATCAAAAAACTCGGAGCACAGCTCCACCTAAACGGGACAACCGGTTTGCCGAACGAAGTATTACCATTGATCGCCCACCAACCTTTTTCCTTGTCAGCAGATGACCCAGCGACCTTAATCAAAACGCTTAAGTCGCTTATGCGAGATCGCCAGCCAAATTGTGTTTGCGAGATCTACAAGCTGTCGAATGCCGATGATCTGCCAAAACTAACACGGAGGGTGACACCTCAAACATTGCACGTTTCTAATGCGAAAAAGAACGGTTATTGTCCAGCTGCCATACTGTCGTGCCTAAAAATCGTCACCCCGCTCTATAGACAAGCTGGCGGTGAGCCGCCACAGTTTAATGCACCAGCTGGGAGTCATAAATTTGTATTTTCCCCGGCGTTGCAGTTTTTCCAAGATACCATTGGTAAACGATAAACAACCCATGATCCGTATCCTGCTAACAATCATCGTGCTTCTATTGTGTGCCACAACCCTTTGCGCCCAAGAAGTCACCGTCAAACTCAATTTCAGAAAGACGTGGGTCGAGACACCCATGGGCAAGCCGGTGATTGACCGCGGCAGTGAAGGTAGTTGGGATTTTACTGCGGTCGATAATCCTTATGTGTTTGTTGAGGACAATCGCTATTATTGTTTTTTTGAAGCACAAGACATCAAGGAATCTAATTGGCACGAACGAATTGGGTTGGCGATCTCAGAGGATGGTGTGCACTGGAAGAAACAAGCTAATAATCCAATTGTCGATGTCGGCGTGTCTGGAAGTTGGGACGGGGCTGTCGCCAAACTTCCAGCGGCCGTGATTAAACATGAAAGCCGGTACTATTTGTTCTACTCTGGACGAGATGTCCACGACACGAAAATGACATCAAAAAACATCGGCGTTGTAATTGCAACCGAGTTAACTGGTCAATGGATTAAATCCGCTCGCAACCCGCTGCTGCAAGGCCGCGAAGATAAATGGGACACACATGTCACGACGATGCCAACGAACATTTTTAAGCGAGACGATCGGTTTTGGTTGGGGTATCGAGGTATGCAGGGATTGTATTTCGATCAAGGCTTAGGATTTGCTAGCAGTGATAATTTACTGCAATGGCAGCAAGAGACTGATGAAGCGCCCGCTATATCGATCGACGAGGAGATTGCTTCAATGTCGATCGTCCAAGTCGGTGACGCCTACATAGGAATTTCTCAGCCAACAAAAATTGTAAACCGCCGCTACTGGAATTCCAAAGACCTCTTGAACTGGACCAAAGGGCCACCGGTGCTCATTAAGTCCAGTGGCAAAGTGGACACGATATCGAATCCGTTCCTTGTGCGTGGCAAATGGAACGTTCTTTACGAACAAGACGACCGTATCTACCAAGCGGTTTTAGGCGATAATTAACTCGCATTTATAGGTTTTCTCGCTGTACAAAAGGCCTACGGTATAGCCACCGGTGAACTATTTGCAGTTTTTTTCGTATTAATAGATAGCGTGTGACCTAACGTGTCACACCTGTTATCGAAGATATGCATTAGGACGGCAAAGCAGAGTGTTTTGCTTGAATTTTCACAACATTAATAGGAAGGACCCTATAGTATGAACGATAGCATTCTCAACGAAATCCCACGCGAGGCGTTAGTTTTGCACGACCGCAAATGGCTCGAGTATTGCCAATGGATCGCCTTTAAACAGGAACTCGAAGATGAAGCGGTTTGGTATTTTCAGGAAGTAGAATCCAAACGTCCAAGTAAACCTAGATAGAAACCTACTGGTGTAGATGTAGTCTTGCTGAAATCACATGAAAGCCTCGGCTTGCATGACTAGCGGTTTAGCCGCCTTTCAATCCCCCGGTTGACCGGATTACCGGTTTACGTGGCGACTAAAACGCATCATATTACTCGAACTAGTTATTCCCCGTGAAACATCACTTGTTCAGAGCAATAACTGCATGGCTACCCGAAAAGATCACTACTCGAGCATCTTCCTTTCAATCACAGATGCCAATCTGCCTCCAGATTTCATCAACGACTATAGTAAGTATTCCGATTTCAAGTTGTTGACCAAAGGTGGTAAAGCGACGCTACATACATGCGTTGATGCTGGATTGGGTCGTGTCGTGGTCCATAAATCGATTCATCCACATCTCGCCGACAATGTCCGAGAACGGCGGCGGTTTACGCGCGAAGCCAGAATTGCTGCGCAGCTACAACATCCCAACACCATTCCGATTTATGAAATGGGGCGGACTCCTAGCGGCAATCTTTATTTCACCATGAAGTATATTGCGGGCACCGATCTATTTCATCAAATTCAAAAACTGAAAGCCCATGATGCCACAGCAATAGAAGAGTATACGCTGGATCGGATGCTCGATATCTTCATGCAAGCCTGTCAGGCTTTAGCAAACGCCCACGCGCACGGTGTGATCCACCGCGACATCAAGCCCGAGAACATTTTGATTGGCCAGTTTGGAGAAGTTTGTTTAGTCGACTGGGGCGTCGCTAAAATCTGGGGAATGCCAAACGAAGAACGGACCCCGGAACAAAAAAAACGTGCCGAGCAATTAACCGCAACCGGCCAGCGTCCAGGCACTCCACTGTATATGTCTCCCGAACAAATCGTCGGCAGCTATTATGTTGACCAACGCACTGACGTATATTCAGCGGGCGTCGTACTCTATGAAATACTGTGCCTCGATGTTCCCTTCATGGGCAAGAATATTCACGGAACATTTGATATGGTGATTCACGACCAACCGATGTTGCCAAGTCAAAAGAACCCACGCCGCAAGATTCCATCACAGCTTGAGGCCATCTGTATGAATGCACTTGAAAAAGACCCAGCCAAACGGCAACCGAGCATTTCAGAAATCATTACGCAAATCCGAGAATTCCAACAGCATCAAAAAATGATCTCGTAATGTGCGGCAACGAGTCGATGTTTTACTCGTTCGTCTGCTATTTTAATGAACGCTTGATAAATTCAAAAAACGCATCCTTAATATGAGCCGGTGCGGCATGACCCATCAGCGGTTCATTGAGCATTGTTTTATTGCCCGATTTTACATCGAGTACATTAAATGCCGCATAACAACTCGACGGCGGACACACAGAGTCGACAAATCCAACACTCATAATCGCTTTGCCCTGAAATCGACTTGCAAAATTTACAGCATCAATATAGCGCGATGCCTCGAGTGCATTGGCCTGGGCCACTCCGCTTGCATCGTAAGGCACAATTTTAGGCCATCCGTTAATCTGCCCAATTTCTCGGCCACCATGATCACAAATCGCAGGCACACCAACTGCGATCACTGTCACTCGGGCATCAATCCCACCAGCCGCTAACGCTTGACCACCACCTTGGCTATGACCAATCACAATCACATTCTTTCCGTCCCATTCTGGTTGCGAGGTGAGAAAATCAATCGCCCGTACAATCCGTAAATACATGTGGCGGAAATAAATTGTGTCGCGATCTTCTCTGCCAGAAAACCGATAATCCTTTAGCGGGCCACTCGTTTGTGTTCTATAGAAATCAGCCGGTTTTCCGTTAGCAATGCCATGTGCATTGATGTCCATCGACAACATGCCTGCTCGAGCTCCTGTCACGGCTGCCGCTAACGACGAACTCCGTACCCCTGCTCCATGAACCCACAAAATAGCGGGCGCTGACTTTGCTGCCGCTGTTTTTTGCTTAACGTAATAACCCGATACCGGCCTCGGTGCGACACAAGTCACTTGTACATCAAAACATTCCAATTGAGAGTCACTATATTCGACTCGTGTCAATGTACTGGCCATTTTGACCTTGGCGAGTTCCGCTCGTTGCTTGTCCCAAAACGCATCAAAATCATCTGGCACCGGCAAGCCCGGTTTGATTTCCGTAACGGAAAATCCTACCGCGACAGTCAACATAATTGGCTTACCCGTTGCTGGTGTGTAAGTCACATGGCAACGGATAAACTGAGGTTTGTCGGACGCCAACTTGATAGTCACCGGTTTTGCAGCTAGCTTGATACCTGTTTTCGCTGAGACGGTTTCCAGAAAATTGTCCGCCCGATAATCAATTACACCTGTGGTAATTTGCTTGTCCCCCTCAGTCACTGAGACCGTTAGCGAAGCTGTTTCTCCTACTTGGTACAACGCGTTTTCATGATCAGGTGTTACTTGTAGTGTGATCGCTGCCGCAAATACCGTAGCGTGATTGACAATGGCAAGGACAGTGAGAAGAACAGCAACACGAAGTAATTTCAAGGTAGAAAACATATAAGGATCCAAGAAGTAAATTGTCAATCAATCGTTAGTAAACAAGCCTATATTCTACAATATTTCTCCTTTACCTTTGCCACGGCAAGCGAAAATGGAAGTCATCGCAGCGATCGAGAATTTTACCATCGTGTGCATTCGTGCAAATTTGTGGATACATTTGTGCGGAACTTTAAGAACTGGCAGCCTCGAACAATTGCCAACTAATAGTAAATTGCCCCTCGACGTGATAAAATACGCATTACATTTTTGTACCCATCTAAAAATAGGACCATTGATCTATGCGATCTATGCCACGACGAACAAACAACCGTTTCCAACTTGCAACAGTACTCTTTTCCGTTTGTTGCGGTCTCTTGTTTACTCAGCCGACGACCGCTCAAAATCTAGAGCTACCTGAAAATACCAACATTACCATTATCGGTAACACACTCGCCGATCGCATGCAGCATTATCCTTGGTTGGAGTCCTACACCCAAGCGTTACACCCCAATCATTCGATCGTATTTCGCAACCTCGGTTTTTCCGGTGACGAAGTCAATGCCCGTCAACGCTCAGCAAATTTCGGTAGCGCTGACCAATGGCTAACGAAAACCAAGGCCGATGTCGTACTCTGTTTCTTTGGGTACAACGAAGCCCTGCGGGGAGCCGACACTGTCGACGCATTTAGCAAAAACTTAGCAACCATGATCGATGGTATGCTGGCACAAAAGTACAACGGTACATCCCCGCCAACTGTCGTCATCTTTTCACCAATTGCCCACGAAAACCTCGATAGTCCCCATCTCCCCGACGGCAAGCAGAACAATGCCTTGCTCGAATTGTTCACTCGCGCAATGCAGCAAGTATGCCAGCAAAAGTCCGTACGATTTGTGGACATCTTCCATCCAACACTAGCAGCGTATCAATCTCTCAACGGGCCACAAACGCAAAATGGCATCCATCTGAAAGACAATGGCTACGAAATGCTAGCACGAATAATCACGAAATCCCTCTTTGGACGAACGGGGCCAGAGGCAAGCAAAACAGAACTAGTCAAACGTATCCACTCAGCGGTGCAAGATCGCAACTACTACTGGTTTAGTCGCTATCGAGTCGTCGACGGTTATAACGTCTACGGTGGTCGATCAAAACTAGCTTGGTTCGGTCAATCCAACGCCGACGTGATGAAACGTGAAATGGAAATTTTTGATGTGATGACTAGCAACCGCGACAAACGCGTAATTGCAGTTGCTCATGGTAGCGATCTCAAAATCAAAGATGACAACTTGCCCGCAGAACTCGTTGTGAAAACCAACATTCCCGGGAAACTCGAAGGTGGCGCGCACATATACTTAGGTGCTGACGAAGGCATTAAGAAAATGCAAGTCGCCGAGGGGATGCAAGTGAATGTCTTTGCCTCTGAGGAAATGTTCCCCGAACTTATCAATCCAGTCCAAATGGCTGTCGACCCTGACGGTAAACTTTTCGCTTCCGTATGGCCCTCCTACCCACACTGGAATCCCACACTACCACGAACCGACCGCCTCCTCTGTTTTCCCGATGAAGACCGCGACGGAGTGGCAGACGAATGTATAATTTTTGCCGACAAACTCAATAGTGTCACCGGTTTTGAATTTTGGGGCGGCGGAGTACTAGTTGCCGCGCCTCCAGAGATTTGGTTCCTCAAAGACACTGATGGTGACAATGTCGCCGATGAAAAGATTCGCATGCTGCAAGGCCTTTCCAGTGCAGACTCTCATCACAGCGCCAATGCATTTGTGATTGGTCCCGGCGGTGGATTGCATTGGAGTCGTGGTATTTTCAATGTCGCCAGTATGGAAACACCAACCAAAACATTCCGCTCTGGACAATCTGGGGTCTACCGCTTCGACCCACGCACCTATGAAATTGAATTTGTATTTCCGATTGGCCCCAACCCCCACGGTGACTTCTTTGATCAATGGGGATATCAATTCGCTAATGACGGTACAAGTGGAACTGGATCTTATGTTAATCTTGGAAAAGGGAACGGCAACAAAAAATGGTTTACTAAGCGAGTACGTCCGGTTGCTGCCACAGGAATTTTATCCAGCAGCCACTTCCCTGAACACAATAACGGCAATTTCTTGGTTTGTAATTGCATCGGATTTCTGGGCGTGCTGCAGCATAAGGTCGAGTACGACGGAGCGGATATTATCGCCAAGGAAATCGAACCCATTCTAGTTTCATCGGATCCTAATTTCCGGCCTACCGATATTGAGATTGGTGGCGACGGAGCATTGTATGTATCCGACTGGGCAAATGCCATTGTCGGCCATATGCAACATAACATGCGCGATCCAAATCGTGACGCAAGCCATGGTCGCATCTATCGCGTTACCGTGCCTGGCCGTCCGCTTGTTAAACCCGTAAAAATGATCGGTAAACCCATTGAACATGTTTTACAGTCATTCTTATTGCCTGAAAACGGAGTTCGTTATCGAGCACGACTTGAACTCAGCGGGCGAAAGTCTGTCGATGCCACCGCAGCCGTTAGCCAATGGGCTAGTACATTAGACGTAAAAAATCCAATCCAAGCCCAAGCACTATTGGAATGCCTCTGGGTTTTCGAGGAACACCGAATTGCGAATCTGCGGTTATTGAAAACTGTTTTCCAAGCCGCAGACGCACGAGTGCGATCTGCCGCCATTCGAACCCTCGGTCATTGGGCTGGTAAAGTGTTGGATTGGGAATCCACCTTGCAGGCTGCCGCCAAAGATGAATCTCCTTTAGTCCGCGCAGAAGCGATGAAGGCAGCCGTAGAACTTCAAGGCTTGGCTGCAGCAGAAGTTGTCTTCACTGTTTCTACCAAACCGCTCGATGCTGAACTACAAAGAGTTCTGGCGTACGCAACAAAATCTCTGGACGTGGATGCAATCATTCAAGATGCGATTGCCAACAAGACACCACTTTCCAACGCCGCTCAGCAATATGTACTGCGAAATGCTAGCATTGATGATCTTTTGAAAATGGATGCCAGCGAAGGTGTTTTTATCGCAATTCTCGCTAGGGCTCAGGCCTCACCCAGCCAACTTCAGACAGCGATTACAGGATTAGCTAAAATCCAAAACAGTTCAGCAATCAATCTCATCGTCGACTTGTTAGTCGAACGTGATGCAAGTGGCGACGAAAGCACACAAGGTTTGGCTGTGCTACTAGTCGGACAGAGCATTTCTGATTTGCAACAACGCGTTGCCGACATTGAACAGTTAGCGCTGGCTGGTAAATCCGCTCAAACGCGGCAATACGCTTTTGCTGCTTGGATCACGACCGACGGCAATGGCGACAACGCTTTTCTAGCTGCCACCCGCGACCGTGATTCCCTGCATGATTTTCTCAGTGCCGTCCATCTCATCAATAGTGTTGATGTGCGCGAACAACTATACGGGAAAATTCGCCCACTGACGACGGAGTTGCCTAGTCAACTTGGCAGTGAATCCACAACCGGAAGCCTTGGGCTACCCGGCATCCATGTTGATTACTACTTCCCTTCAGCGGCTAATGTTGACATCAAAACGCTCGATAAGATGACCCCCAAGCAATCGGGAGTCGTTCCAGCGATCAGTATCAATGTTCCTCAACGAAAGGAGATCGATAGGTTTGCCTTAAAATTCACAGGCTTTCTCCAAATTAGAAAACCGGGTAAATACACGTTTTATGCTATCTCGGACGATGGCTCTCGAATCTATCTCGACGACAAGTTATTAGTCAACAATGACGGCTTGCACGGACCAGTTGAAAAGTCCGCAGCGGTCGATCTTTCGACAGGTGCACATAAAATCGTGGTTACGTATTTCGACAATGGTGGCGGTGATGCGTTAGCCATTCGTTGGTCTGGTCCCGGCATCAAGAAGCAAGATATTCCTGCTAATCGATTGTCGTTAAGTGGCGGAGAAACTTTACATGACCATGCGATCCGAGCTTTGGTAACAGTACCTGGTCATGAGCCCGAAATGTTTACCGACCTAACACTGCTGCTCAAAGCGGGACTGCATCGCAATTCTGCGATTGCTGCATTATTAACCATTGCACCAGAGCATTGGAACAAAGCGCAACTACCATCGCTAGCAGACAACCTCGTTGCCTATTTAAGCGAAATCCCCGCTCAATTTCGTACAACTGGCCCGGCACTAGAAGCCATCAAGCTAGCACGTGCTGTCGGCAAACAACTACCTGCGGATCAAGGACAAGCAATCGAAGAGCGGTTAAAGAACTTGGATGTGCGAGTCATTGCCATCGGCACCGTGGCTCATCGCATGATCTACGACAAAGAACAAGTTGCTGTTCAAGCTGGGAAACCTGTTGAGTTTCGTTTTTCCAACACAGACAACATGCCTCACAACTTTGTCATAACGGCTCCAGGCACGATGGAAGAAATTGGCTTACTCGCGGAATCAACCGGACGCGATCCAGACGCCATGCAACGACATTATGTTCCCCAGAGCGAACACATCTTGCTACAAAGCCAATTATTACAAACAGGTGAAGTTCAAGCTCTACTATTCGATGCCCCCACGACTCCCGGCGTATATCCCTACGTATGTACCTACCCCGGACACTGGCGACGAATGTACGGGACCTTATATGTGGTAGCCGATTTATCAGCATATCAAGCGAACCCCGAGCAATACCTCGCCAACAATCCATTGCCTATTCTGGACAATCTATTGAAACTCAGTAGTCGTGGTCGCGAGTGGAAACTGGATGAGCTCGTTGGGGATATCGATCCACTGCCAATGGGTAGGTCGTTTGAGGTTGGCAAGGAATTGTTCAAGGTTGCGAGTTGTGTATCGTGTCACAAACTAGGTGATCAAGGTCAGGTTTTCGGTCCGGATCTGGCGAAGCTAGACGTCAAAAAGCACACCACTTTAAACGTTTTAAAATCGCTGATTGAGCCCTCCAAGGAAATTGACGATAAATTCCGTTCCCAAATATTTCTGTTGGATTCTGGAAAAGTTATCACCGGTATGATTGTTAAAGAAACTGACGATGCAATTCACGTCGTGATTGACCCATTAGCCAAAGGCAAGCCGACAATCATCGCTCGTAATGAAATCGAAGCTCAAAAGAAGTCGGACGTCTCATTAATGCCAAAAGGATTGCTCGATAAACTATCGCGTGAAGAAATTCTTGACTTGATCGCGTACGTCATGGCCCGTGGAGACAAAACCGACAAGCAATATGAGCACGACCACAATCACTAGAACATTCGTCGGGTATTTCCGAAACTGCTGGCTGCCAACGGTTATCCTTCTTTTTTTCGGAACCTCATCCGTCTGGAGCGACAACTGGCATCAGGCCGCTGGGCCAAACCATAATTTTGTGGTTCAGGGGAACGCTCCGTCGTTCTTTAGCGTTTCGAATAATAAGAATATATTGTGGCGAACAGCATTACCAAACACTGGTCAGGGAACGGTGATCCTGTCCGGAAAACATGCATTTGTCCTGTCGCATGCACCCGTCAAGCAGGACACACAAACCGGCTCGCTGTGCGTAGGTCAGGCCTTTGACGCCGTCACCGGCAAGCAACGGTGGCAGCGGGATATTCCTGGTGTCCGCGAAATAGATCTCTCTAGCCTGTTCAGTGATAATACGGCAGCTTCACCAACCACAGACGGGACCTACATCTGCTTTGTGAATGTAGGTGGATCTATCCAAACCTTCGACTTTGACGGTGACCCGATCTGGTCGTATGCATGGACGCCGTTCGGCAGACATCATTCGCGACAACATGAGCCGTTGATTTTTGACGACCACCTTGTTGTCATGCAAACACCCCAGCAGGACTTGCCGCTGGAGCTACTCAACAAGGAAAAGGCGCGATCCATCGCTGGAGACCCGCGATACTGGACTCACTTGCAATCGTTCAATGTAAAAACGGGAAAACGCCAGTGGGTCGCCGAAGCTGGAACCTCCATACATTCCACTTCGCTATTTGGTCACCTCGCCAATGGTCAGGCAGCCATTCTCACCGGGCGTGGGGGGGGACATAAACCGCTGGAAAAACCATACGGACTGTCACTTGTAAATGCAGATAATGGTAAATCCATCTGGAACAAAGCCCTAAATTATCCAACATTCCAAAATACCTGCTGGAACGAAAAAATGGCCTGCATGTTCAGTGGCACAGAACATCTCGTGTTGGATATCGGGACGGGAGACATCAGCCAACGGCAGTCTTTGACGAATCAGGTCGCCGTCTGTGCCCACACTCCCTCAGGCTACACTCGCAAGGTAAATCAAGACCTCAATGATTACATCTCTGGCTATAAAAAACCGATCACCTATCAAACAAATATACGGATTGGTGACTACCACTATTTTATGGCTCATCACGCTAAGATGATTGGCCGAGTTCATATTGGATCCGGCGCAGTTGAGTATTTGCAGGTACCCGCTCAGGTTGTGAGACTTCCAGATCAAGAGGATGTGCTCCGCTGGGACACCACCCTGCCCAATGACCTGCGAAATGCAGAGGGCTATCTGGTCACTCAGGATAAACGTAATGCCGGATCGGGCTGGGGACACGTGTCCGCTCCGCCTCCGATTGTCGTTGGCAAGAATATCTATTTTCCGACCATGGTCGGTATCGTATACGTCCTTCGCTGGGACGCTAAGATACTCGATCAGCGAGCGCTTTTGTCTATTAGTGATCTGGGCAAGGCCGGAGAAACATGGTCCCTTTCCGGACTCTCCTACGCCAATGGCCGGCTCTATGCACGCACGCTGAAAGAACTAATCTGTATCACAGCCACTCCGTAATTATCGCCGCCAACCCACGGGCTGAACCCACGCCTGTTGTAATTGCCCCGGATAAGTCGGCAAGGAGTGTTTTTTGTCCGCGGTAATCACTGCTCGAACATACAGTTCATTACCCGACAGAGTATAACTGGCATGGTTCCCTTGAACCGTTGCGAGCACTTTGCCCACATCTTTTGAATAGATCCGCGTGGCACGCTGTACCGCTCCGCCTGCGCCGGGTCGAGGTGTGGAGACTAAGTCCGCATTGGTGCGTGTGCCGATAAACTGCGTCGTATAGCTCACACCATCTTCCGCTTGAATATCGATCACATACTTTTTTGTCCGTGCTGAATATCGCACATCCGTCAACATAACTCCTGACGAAGAATAGAACTCTCCGATTCTCATGGCTGTAATAATAGCCGCCGGTTCGAGGCTCTTACTTCGTACCATGACAAACGATCCTCCCGGCGGACTTGACCCGCGGCCGTGATAATTATGAGCGTCATCAACTCCCACACCAAACAAGGGCGGGCTTTGCAATTTTGCCAACCTGAGTGTATTAGCGATGTCCCAAAAATCATCTAATGAAGGATGGAATTCGTCCCCTAACTGGTTGCAATCAGAACTCGTATTACATATTTCAAAGAAGTCTTGCTGAATAACTGAGGCAAGTTCTTCCGCTGTAATAGCATAATGAAAATTTGGATGGTTTAAGTGCAACAAGATTGGTTGCTTGGTCAACCGCGATTGCCTTGCCACAATACGCACATTGCCCTTTAGTGCATCGAGTGCGGTGGCTCCGCCCGCCGGCGCGATCACGGATTGCACATTGATCGCGTTCATATGAACGGGGACGTCTTCAGCTTTATCTGATATCTCTTCGCCCTCGATCAGCAAGAACTTGGCGGGCACTTCAAACATGTCTCGGAATTCACCAAGTTTTTTCAATCGAATCTCATGTGATTTCTCACCTGGAGTACCACGCGATTCGACCCATTTTTTCCCAAACGACGCAGCGTATTTTTCAAGAATGTCATGTCCCCCGCGTTCCTTCAATTTCTCAACGGACATCCATTTCTCACCGCGACTAAGAATATTATGATCTGACAAAACGAGAAAATCATAGTCGTTTTCTGTATACCATTTGACAATCCGTTCGGGGAAATCATTGCCGTCGCTCCAAAAAGTATGGGTGTGCGTGTTGCCCTTGTACCACTTTTCAGCGGCGTCGACCGCACTACAGACGGCCAGTAATAAAACAGCAGCCCAAATCCATTTCAACATGCTCGAATCCCTCTTCAAGTTTTGCTATTAATTCGATTCCGCTTTACCGGTAGACGTGTCTCGTCGAAAATTCAACTTGGTAATAACTGGTCGAACTTTAGCCAATTGTTTATCAGAAAGCCGATCTACATTTCGAGCGGTTTCCAGCCATCGCTGTTCCATCGCCGCCACACGCTCTGGATGCTTGAAAGCGAGATCGTGCATTTCAGTACGATCTGTTGCTAAGTTATACAACTCCCAGCGACCACGCTTAGCCGACACCAACTTCCAATCGCCTTCACGCCAAGCTCGGTCAAATCCAAAATGAAAATACAATTTTTCATGTGGAGCACGTTGGCTTCCGTAAAAAATCGGAGCTAATGACTTACCTTGCAACGGATCCACCTGCCGGCCCTCTGCTTTTTTTAGATACGTCGCATTCGCTACGTCAATAAAGGTTGCCATGAAGTCGATCAAATGACCGGGTTGCTCTGTAATTTCACCTGGCTTTGTTTTCATACCTTTTGGCCAATGAGCGATAAGCGGTGATGAAATTCCACCCTCATGCTGATTCTGTTTATAGAGTCGAAATGGAGTGTTGCAGGCATTAGCCCAACTCGCGTCATAACACCAATAAGATTTCGGATCCCACGGTTTTAAATATCGCCCTCGAGTACGTTCAAAAGGACAACCCCCGTTATCGCTACAAAATAATATCAAGGTATTGTCCAACACACCTTTGGCTTTTAAGTGGTCAACAATCCGTCCAATATTGCGGTCTAACACACTAATCATGGCTGCATAGACTTCCATCCGATCCGATTCCCATTGTTGTTCCTGAGCGTTTAATGATTTCCATGCTGGAACATGATCGCTGCGCTGGCTTAACATGGTCCCTGCGGGAAACAGCCCCTGCTCTAATTGCCGAGCGAATCTCGATTCCCGTAATTGATCCCAACCATCATCGTAATTACCGCGTTGTTGCTTTACATCAGCCTCGGGTGCTTGTAACGGATAATGTGGAGCATTAAAAGCAGCGTACAGCAAGAACGGTTTGCCACTAGCAATTCCTTCGTCCATAAAATCGAGCGCAAAATCTGCAATCACATTTGTAGTGTAAAAAGGTTTTCCGTTGAACTCTTGCGGGACAGCCCACTGCTCGCCGTTTAATCGAAACGAACCATCACCGGTGAAGAAATTGGTTGCACCTGACAAATGCCCCCAATATCGTTCAAATCCAAAATCGGTAGGTTGATTATTCAAATGCCATTTACCGACCATCGAAGTAAAGTAACCCGCATTCTTTAACACTTCAGCAATCGTAACGCCTCGTTTTAGGCTCGCACCACCGGCTTGATCGCAATACAGCCCAGTTAAAAGTGAAACCCGTGAACTATGACATTTTGCCGTATTGTAAAACTGGCTAAATCGCAGACCATGATTAGCTAAATCGTCCAAGGCTGGTGTTTTGATTTCGGATCCATAACAGCCGATATCTGAAAAGCCGAGATCATCAGCCATTATCAGCACAATATTAGGCCGTTCAACTGCCTGTAAATGCCTGTCGTTTCCGATCAACCCAATCATCAACACCAATAACAGAGTGATATAAATACGTGGCTCTTTATTCATCTCGATCTTTCCTTCACTCGTTACGCACAACTGACATCCGGCGCATCAACGCAATACAAATATTCTCTCGTTGTTTAACGTAAACCGTTAGGACGTTACATCTTTATTTCGTTCTTTACCGAGGAATTCTAATTCATATCGAGTCACTCTTAAAGAGACCTGTTTCGAGACAGATATGAACTGACCGCTAGCATTGCGGATTTCTAATCCAACGCCTAATCCAAGACCAAATGAGAAGTTAGAACCGGGAGTAGCATTTACAAATTGTTTTGTGAATTCAAACGACTGTAATGTCGGATTGGCTGCATCAATCAACGTTGGTTTAATTTGTTGTTCCGCCATAACATTGCGGCCGTTGATTTGCTTTTCCTGTTGGGTGAATTGAAAGTAGACAAGGTGACAAGTCAGTTTAGTATCGAACAAATCTGCAAAGGACTGTGCATCACCTTCAGCAAGTAATTCGATCTTAATACGATAGGTCCCTGGGAACGGACTACGAACTTCTTGAGCCAGTATCGCCGATGTCGTCTTTGCTATTTCCTTAGTTGGCTCAAACGAAAAGTGAGCATGTTGGGATAATTCTAGTTCGTGGATTTTCTGAGGTTGCGCCAACGAAATCAGCACACCGTTGTCTGCCGGTGTAACAAGTTGTCGCCAGCCCTTTGGACGCGATGGAGTTAGAGCGGGGCGGATTGCATCATCCATTTGAAACTGTGTGTTACCGATGATTCTCTTTTCATCAAACACTGGCACACGGTTCACATCTCCAGTCGATTGGACAAGATCCAGGTTCGCTTTTGCATCACCGAGTAAACGGAACAAGGGTTCTTCGTGGCTCAAGGATAATTCTCGTCCCACAGGATCGGTGAATGTCCCACGATGATCTAATCCGAGTAAATGAAAAATCGTCGACGTCAAGTTACCCGGTTCGACTCGATCCGTCAGCGGATAAGCACCATCACGATCCGAACTGCCGTAGATTTGGCCACCACGAATTCCCGCTCCCGCCAGTGTACAACAAAACACACTGCCCCAATGATCGCGACCACCTTTTGCATTAATCTTGGGCGTACGTCCAAATTCGCCAATCGCCACGACAAGTGTTTCATCGAGCAATCCGCGCTCTTCTAGGTCCGTAATTAAAGCGGAATAGCCCACGTCAAAAATTGGACATAATACGTCCTCTAAGCGATCGTGATTCTGGGCATGCGTATCCCACAACGGATTATCTGAAGCATTATCGCCGGGTTCCCGTGGCCAATTAACGTGGACCAAACGTACACCCGACTCAATTAACCGCCTCGCCAACAACACACATTGACCCCATCGATTACGACCGTAACGATCACGTACGGCAGTCGGTTCTTGATCAATTGAAAACGCCGTTCTCGCTTTTCCCGACGTCAATAAATCAAACGCTTGGCGTTGATAGGTTGAAAAGACATCCAAGCTCTTAGCGCCATCAATTTCCCGCAGGCGATCTTCAAATTTTTGTTGTAATCTGCGGCGCTGCTGCAGACGTCCGGTGGTAATTCCGAGAGGCTCGAGCCCTTCGATGTGATAGTCTGCACGTGATGGGTCACCGATAAATCGCTCGGGATTCCATTGAGCCCCCATCAATCCGCCGGTTTGCCCAGCAGGCGTGACACTGGCATTCAAGCGAATAACATCTGGGATCATCACCGTGCTCAAACCTGGCATAACATCGCTGGGCCGATATCGTTTGATTTGCGATCCATAAAAAGGCCAATCCGACGGCTGGATCGTACGGGCATTAGGGCCTTGATACTTATAGCCCGTCAGTACCCAATGCCCACTACTTGAATGAATGTTATCATCCGTTGCCATACTCCGAATAACCGCCAATTTATCAGCCAATGCTGCAGTTCTAGGCAGCAGTTCACAAAACTGCATTCCAGGTACGGTGGTTTGAATTGGATTAAACGGGCCGCGGATTTCTACAGGCGCGTTTGGTTTGGGATCGAACGTTTCATGCTGGGGTGGCCCACCATTGAGATACAAAAAAATCACATTTTTGGCTTTACCAAACGAAGGCCCATGCAACTCGTCGCTCGGCGAAGCGCTCAATAGTCGCGGCAGCGCGAGGCCCCCCATTGCAAGCCCTCCCACTCGAACCAACTCTCGACGATTCATTGGGTGCATAATATTTTCTCATTCCATAGTATCAAAACGTCAATCTGTATTATACCGTATCAGTGGTTGGCTTAACGGGTAATATATTGCCACGTAGTAATTCCCTATTATAACATTCCGGTTATGGGTTTTACCCGTTCGTCAGACGCAGGGTGTTCACCCGACAATATCGTAATGTGTGTATAATTAAATTTATGTCAAATCCGGACAACAATTGGACGTTTCTGCATGTTAACGATAGCCACATGGGTACACCACGTAGTTATCGATTTCGCCCAGCTGTAAATAAGCGGTGGGCAGCAATTCGCCAACAAATGCTCGACATCAATGCAGATCTTGTACTGCACGGAGGCGACTTAACACGCGACGGTGATACGCATGAATTCGAGTATGAACAAGCCCGTGATGACTTGGCTGCATTTGAGTGCCCCGTCCATATCATTCCGGGCAATATGGATGTCGGAAACAAACACACGGATCGTAACGGAGCAAAAAAACGTTGGGATCCGCAAGGACTTGGCTGGTTTGATCCCGACCTCAATATGACTGCCGAACGGCTCGAATTGTTTACCCAATACTTCGGCACCATTCAATGGTCTGTAGTACACCGAAATGTACGATTCACCGGTTTTTATGCCGCCGTAGCTGGTAGCGGGCTGCCCCAAGAAGAAGACTTCTGGCGTTTCATTGAGCAGCTCCCCCAGTTAACACAAACCGAGCCCACAAAACACCACGTTGCTGTTATGCACTATTGGCCTTTTATGGAATCCCTTAATGAACCCGCATGGGATCTGACCGACTTAGAACAATACGACAATTGGTATTTTTCAATTGACCCGCCACACCGCCAGAAACTATGGGCTATATTGCAACAGTCCAATGTTGAAATTCTATTCTGTGGGCACGTACATACCGGCCGCTCCATGCAATTAGTCGATGGCATCCGAGTTTACCGCACACAAGCAGCAGGAAACACTTCCCAACTCGCCGAACGCTGGGAAGATGCTGATACCCGATTTGGTTTTCAATGCTGTGCTGTCACCGCGGATGGAATACACGTTCAGTTTGTAGAGGGTAATGACCAATGTGAAGAATTTGACACCTTCGGACCCTTAGGACATCCACCCATTGAAGAACGTGATTATCAAGTCGCAACGCAACAACCTTCATTAACTCCCGACCCTTAAGGTATTCTGCATGTTTTCACCGTCCTCATTATTCCGTCAATCGCAGCATCTTGTGATTCTCGCAATCGCCGTGGTGTGCTGGCAACCAACTCACATTACCGCTGAAACCAATTGGCAGGCTGGCCTAGGGAGTGAAGTTATCACTCCAAACGGTTCCATGTGGATGGCGGGATACGCCAGCCGCACGAAACCGGCAGAAGGTAAAATTCATGACCTGTATGCCAAGGCGATCGCACTGGAAAGTCCTGATAAGACTCGTTTAGTCATCGTCACCTTAGATCTCATTAGTATTCCGTATCCGATTCGTGATTATCTTGAAGCTGAAGTCAAAAAACGGTTTGACTTACCTCCCGCTGGACTATTAATGAATTGTTCGCACACACATTGTGGCCCGGAAATACGAACAACACGCTGGAGTGACGATGGCTTACCAACCGAGCGACTAGCGGCAGCAAAATCCTATGTCACATTCTTGAAATCAAAGTTGGTACAAGTCGTTGAGCAGGCGATAGAAGATCTGCAACTTGCAGATGTTTCTTTTTGTCGAGCGCGGTGTGGGTTTGCCATGAACCGACGACTGCCGTCACCAAACGGTTACCGTAACTTCCCCAATCCTAACGGTCCCGTCGATCACGACGTACCCGTTCTTCGTGTTCGCAGCGCCGCAGGGAAACTACGTGGCATCTTGTTTGGTTATGCTTGCCACAATACAACGTTGGGCTTTTATCAATTCTGCGGAGATTTTGCTGGATTCGCGCAACTAGCGATCGAAGAAGCCAATCCTGGGGCCCTGGCCCTTTACATGCAAGGCTGTGGGGCAGATATCAATCCCTATCCACGTAGCACATTGGAACTTGCCAAACAGCACGGGCAGTCATTAGCGACTGCCGTCCAATCCGCGCTAGAAACCGAAGCAACGCCACTTGTCGGTGAATTGCGAACTAGCTATGGCAAAGCGACCGTTGAGTACTCAACTCCGCCAACTAAAGACGAACTAGTCAAGCGAACTAAGTCGTCCAATAAATACATTGCCATCCATGGCCAGCGGTTACTCAAGCAACTTACAACCGATGGCCAACTGCGTAGCACTTATGATTGCCCGATTCAAGTTGTCCAGCTAGGTGATAAGCTAAAGATGATTGCCTTGCCCGGCGAGACGGTTGTTGATTATGCGTTGCGAATAAAATCCGACTTAACAACTACGCCCGATTCCGGAGCTTCAGTCTGGGTCGCTGGATATTGCAATGATGTATTTGCATATGTGCCAAGTCGGCGAGTGCTACTTGAAGGTGGCTATGAAGCGGGTGATGCCATGAAGTATTTCACGACGGTCCTGCAGCATGGTCCATTCGCTCAAAATGTCGAAGAAATCATTATTCGCAAAGTCTACGAGCTAAACAAAAGCCTAGAAAAGTAAATCGCCGTTTCATTAACACACTCATCGTCAAAGGACATCCATTCATGGTTCATCAACTACGCAATTACACGCTTCATCTTCTGTATACAATAATCGCTTTCACGTTTTGTCCGCACGTTGCAAAAGCAACAGATGCCGAACCTGGAAAACAAGTCCAACAGTCAACGACCATTGTCACAGACGGCGAACAATCCAGCATCCCTCATTGGACCTATTTGCCGAAGTCCTACAGTGACAATGCCAAGCAGGCCGTTCCACTACTATTATTTTTACATGGGGCTGGGGAAAGCGGCGACGATTTGAACCAAGTACTTCAATGGGGGCCACCCAAGAGAATCGTTGAAGGAAAACACTACCCGCTGGTAATTGTCTCACCACAATGTCCGGACCGCAAAATTGGTTGGAATGGCAAGCAATTGGTAATGCTTATCGATGAACTCGTCGGAAGATATAACATTGACCGCCGACGAATTTATTGCACCGGATTGAGCATGGGAGGTGCTGGTACGTTCAAAATAATGGAAACGGCACCACGTTTGCTAGCTGCGGCTATACCAATTTGTGGTCGGGGAAATATCGAAAACGCCAGTAAAATGACCCACCAGAGCGTGCGAATATATGTTGGATCTGAAGACGGCGTATTACAAGCAAATCAGCAAATTACGACAGCGATCAAGAAAGCCGGCGGGGATGTTGCCCTCACCGTTTACGACGGCGTTGGGCACGTGTGTTGGCCAGCGGTTTACGAAGATCCAAAATTCTACCGATGGTTGCTGACACAAAAACGAAACCATTAATGCGAAGATAAATCAATGGCGGCGGGCGGCACCTATCTTTTGTTGATTTTTTCTAATGGCTGCAAGGGTACCAGCGCGGGGTCACCGATGATGACATAAAGCAATATGTTCTGTGGTACGCCCCGTTGTTCTGGTGTAACTTCTTGTACGACAAATTTTCCGGGCCCTAAACCACGCATGTCCATCAAGGAATTAATTAACTGTTGGTAGGATTCACCGACACTTTTACCTTGCATCCATTTTTCTAAAACTGGATATAGATGCGGGAAACCGGAACTGAGCCGCATATGCCCAAAAAACACTGTGGCTCCACGATCAATATATCGAGTGCTGAAAGATTGGCGTGGCGTCACAGCATAGCCACCCGGAATGCGCGTCATCTTTGGAAAATCCGTTTTCAACGGTGCTGCTGCAAAACATGAACCCGACAAGACAATCTGGTTATTAGACCGTGTCAAAATACCATCGATGTCAACCGAACACGACATACCAGGGGAACCATGGCCGTGCATAATAACCAACGAAGCATCAGCTAAAGCTGTTGCTGCCGCAGGTTCAAATTTCTTAACGAAATCTCCTTTATTCTTCATCTGGATGTTCCATGTTTGTGGACCGCTTAGATGAGGAGCGTCGTCTGCGGCAGGAGTGTAAATCGCGATGGTTGGAGTTTGTATTCCAAAAGTGCTGAATACGTTCCGTAGGATTCCCGCTTTCTGTAGCGATCTAGATTCTTGATTAGATGGCACTTGGCTAATAGCCAAAGGCTTCAGTTGTTTTTGTGCGATACTCTCGAATTTGATGGAACGTTGAATCAATGCCGCAAAGGACTTCGCATCCGACGCTAACAACACACCCGGATAAGCATCTAAGTACTTGTCATCGTCTAACGTACTTAGCAACTCCCACATTCCTAGCAACATGTTCTCGCGATACGACTCCAACCGCGGGGCTATGGCGACATATTGCGGCTTAAGATCGATGAGTTGCTTGCGTACCGCTGACAAAACATCCTGCTGGTAGATTTTTCCCAGGTCGGCCACATGAATTATTTTGGCTTGGCGATATTCTGCCAACTCACGTAAGGCCGCCATGTATGGGTCGTCAGTGTGATCTGTAATGATGACATAGCCACTGCCCAACGGAGCGTGATGTTTCAGTTTCAGTATAAACGCTGAATTACGAAGAATCGCCGTTGCTGGCCGAGGCGATTGCCTATCAATGCGGGGCAGATCGCTGATTGCAGGAATCGTAAACTCTTGGGTAAGACCCGGCTTGCATTGCAACAACAACAGGGCCAATAGAATTTTTGCGGTCAGATTCATAGGATTCAAACGCACCAATAATTGTAGGAAAAATCTCGCACGGAGATCAGCTTCTTTCAATGTGTCAGCCACGCTCCGCAGTTTTATTATGAGATGGTTTGTTTCCGGTAAGGACTGCATTGATGGCATCCTCAACCAAATTCGTTTGGCCGTGCTTGAATTGGCCGAAATATCGCAGCTTGCCGTCCGCGTCGATGATTACCGTCGTGGTCGTCATTTTAGCGCCAAATAAATCTGCTACACGGCCTTTCGCATCCATCATGACTGGCATCGTTAGATTCTTTTCTTTTAGGAATGCAGCCACGTCCTTACCGCTTTCGCCGACACTGCTATCGACGGCCATGATCGCAACCTTACCTCGATATTTAGTTGCCAGACGACTCAATGGCTGTTCAACATGACGGCAACTACCGCAAAATGAGCACCAAAATGTGAGAACCGTTATGCCACTGCTATTACTTTGTTTATCACTGGCCAAGTCTCGCAATTTGACCGTCTTGCCAGTCACAGTTTTCATCGCGAAATCGGGGGTTGCTTGACCAATCGCCAACGGCTGGTCTTTGGCTTGAACTTGTGAACCAAGCACACACAACGTAAAGATGATCGATACGGAAAGGAATCTCATTTTTGGGTAATCCAATGTATTAGTTAAAAAAAAGTCTTAGTTTTATTATAGAGTACCTCTAGCTCACTGACAATTTCTATGCGTTTTTCTATAATACGTGAATCTATATTTAGACGATTCAGGTCTAAGGGTACTGCGAACTCTCGTGACTTGTAGAATTCCTATCCTGTTTATTCAGCATCCACTTCTCCAACAAAATCAAACCGCGGCAGGCGTTTACCGTCGACGATCACATCCTCAAAAAACATCTCGCGTGGGCGTACCCATAATCGACGTTCGCCATACTCTGGACGATACAGTACCAACTGTTCTTGCGTTTCACTATGACTAACTAATCCAAGCACGGTATATTGTTTGTTCTTATAATGACGATAGCGTCCAAGTTGTATTTCATCTTGCGACATTAAATTTTCTCCATCCAATTAAGTACATAAGGCTTACATCATGACCCGCAGACTTCCTCCTGTTTATAGCATACG
>TARA_B110000263_G_scaffold174013_1_pt1 | contig 29034 bp, 30 predicted proteins | sample TARA_B110000263 | Tara Oceans TARA_B110000263 (sample SAMEA4397730) | marine metagenome | biome: Polar Biome; feature: [MES] marine water layer (ENVO:01000295) within the mesopelagic zone...; material: water (ENVO:00002006), including particulate matter (ENVO:01000060) such...
TGAGGACCAAGCAAAAAATAAGTAATTGAACACAAAGCCAAAGCCAATCAAACAAGTTTCTCAATTTCTAAAAGGAAAATTTTCAATGGCCACTTCTCTAAGAATCACCTTGGTGCGGTTTCATAAATTGATAGTCGCATTAGTTTCTGGCACTGCTGTTGTGGTCTTAGCTTCTCAAATACATTTAGCTGGTCAGTTTCTCATCACGCCTGGCGGTGTGCATGACGTAAGTGAGATTGTCGAGTTAGCCTCACCTCATTCGGGAAACCCAAAAAATCTAAATTTAGTTACAGTGAAATCAGTAGCCGAGCCTTCCCTATTGCAAACAGCTCTGGACGTTATCCTTAATCACGGTGAACTGAGTTCCATCCCTCAAACTCCTGGATACTCTCACGCCGCTAGTCACCTATCTTCTGATAACGGAATGCAAAGCAGTTTTTTCTCAGCAGCATATGTCGCAATGAGTATGGCTGGGTTAGACACGCCGGCTCCTTACGGAGTAATGATCACAGATATTTCGTCGGAATCGGACTTAGTTGGGTTGTTTGAACCAGGTTTCGTAATCACACACATAGATCACCAACCAACAAGCTCCCTCGGTGATGTCCGTGACGTCATTCGAGCCAGTGCCTTAGGCGAATCAGTAACTATTAGAGCCACAGACCTGAGCCAACATCCGGTAACTGTTGAAGTGGCACTGTTAGAGGGTGAAAATGGCAATCCGATTATAGGTATAGCAGCATCTCAGCACTACAACGAAGCTGACTTCCCTGTCCAGTTAGACGTAAGCGTAAACAACGTAGGTGGACCTTCATCTGGGTTAGCTCTAGCATTGTTCATGCTTGATGAGTTCACCGCAGGATCCTTAACTAATGACTTAAAAGTAGTAGCAACGGGCACAGTTGATTCCAGCGGCACTGTCGGACCAATCGGATCCTTAGATCACAAAAGTTTCGCAGTTGAACTCTCAGGAGCTGACGTGTTCTTTGTGCCAGCTGACCAATACGAAATAGCTGCGCAAGCTTTAAATGGCTCATACACCAAAGTGATTCCTGTCAACACTGTTAGAGACGCTGTCATAGCTCTCGCTGAACTAGGTGGAGATATCTCCGAAGTTAACCCACTAACGCTCGCTAAAGGAGAATCAGTTGGTTTCGTCACAAACTCTGATGGGATGATTACCGGTTACTCCGGTGTTGATGGGGAATTCCAAGACGTCATCGAAACTGGTGCAGCTGCGCTTCCTACTCCTCTACTTCCAGCATTAGATGCTGTCACCATCGTGAACGGTTGCAACCCCTGGGTGACAGCTGGTAATCGCCTTCCACACTCGGCAGCACGCATCATCGGCTACGACCCTGCTTGCGCTTTAGGAACTTTTGATGCTAACGGCTGGGACGACGACAATACATACGGTCATGAATGGGCAAACACTGTGTGGATATCGAGCGACGCAGTACTTGGAGGCAAACTCACTGATGTACTCATCCACGAAATGGGTCACGTCATCAATCATCACTACTTCGCCACATGCACACCGCCAGGCTATACAACCAATATGGCTGACTACTTCGCTGAACGGTTCGGCCATTACCAGCCACCAGCTTCTGAAGTTCTCGCCGACGTATTTGTCTATGCTTATGGCGACCCCGACGGTAACCACGCCCACACTTACTACCTTGATAGGTACGACATCGATGTATCCGACGATGACATTCGTAGCGTCCGATCTGCAGTGTGGTTATGTGTCAACTTAGGTCGAGATGCTTACATCGATGGTGAACGAGGGATACAAGCAGATCTTGATAAATTAACCGCTGTGCAAGGTATCAATGAGTTAGGTCTAGTTAGTAAACCGAACCTCTCTCACCACCTTGCTAGCAGTTTCGCTCAGCCCGAATCAGCTCATAAAGCAAGAAGTTGTCTGGTCACCACTCAACAATTCTTAATAACCGAGACATGCATGCAGCACTAGAGATCACATCTCTTCGCTGAAAGTAGAAGGCGCAACAGGTATTGTCATTACAACTTGAGTACCAGGAGCATTGACCATAGACGGCGGTTCGATATAAGTACCCTCAGGCCCCATCTCTCTGTGAAGCCCATGACCATCAATTGTCAATGTTCCGCCGAGGTTCTCGCAACGTAACTGCAAATTCGCAGTACCGGAGAATCTCCGCAGGTTCTCAATCTCGGGCCCTGTGGGTTCGGGTGGTAACCCTTTCCCGTTGTCAGTGATTGTTACGGTCAGGTGCCTACCTAAAAGCTCAGTTTCCCCTGTATTCGCATGCATCTTTATGAGAGTGGCATCAGCGTGCTTATGTGCGTTCATAACTGATTCTTTAACCACCGCAAGGATGGTATGCACCGTGCCTATTGGCAGTTCAGATAATAACCGTTGATCGGCTGCAGATGTTGCTTCTATTTTTGTTGGGATGATTTTGCGGAGTTCTTGCACTAGTTGGACTATGTCTCGCATCCCAAGACCACCAAGGAATGATTCATCTCGGTCTTCCGCCTTAATTATTTGGCGTATGGATTTAGAAACAGATGAGAGAGATTCGATAAGAGCTGATTTATTCTCAGGTTTCAACTCCCCCATCGCATTAAGCGACATGCCTGTGATAGCTATGTCTTGCAGCACGTTGTCGTGGAGTTCTAGCGTGAAGCGTGCACGCTCCCTAAGTTCGGCCTCTCTGTCTCCAAGCGCTTTAGAAAATTCAATTTCTCTAAGTTGCAGCGCCCTTGTCTGTAGCTCCAACTCAGCAGCGTTAGCTATTCTCGCTGTGTGATTATCACCGAACTCGATCAGGAATCCTGATTCGCCGTCGTACCGGTATGTGGTGGTAATGGTCAACGGTTGTGTTACCACCTGGTCGGTTTCGATTAGTACCTGTTTGTACACCGAAGACTCTGAGGTAGATATATCTTGAGGTAAGAATGCGAACACTTGAGTTGACGGCGTACCAGAATACGCTTCAACCAGGAATGGTCGAAGCTCATCAAATCGTACCCGCACAGAACTGCCCAGCTCACCGATCTTAGGTGGTAATTTTCGAGTGTTTGCGAACGCTGAGTTACTCCAAATTAACCGTATGTCTACTAAGTCCCCCGAGTCGTCGAGTATGGGGTCGTGAATCGCGAAAGTCCATTCAAGCTCCCTGTAAGCAGACTGATAAAGCTTCAGCAACCGCTTACGCTTAGATGCCTTTGACATATCCACCTCTCATGCTATTCAGCATCTTAACTACCGCTGAACGAACCTTGCATAAAGCACAATCGGGTTAGGTTAAGGTTTAGCTATGCCGCAAGATACCGAAGCCACTTCTCAAGAACTACCCCCAGTGTTCTTGCTATGTGACGACCACCCGATGATTCGAGCAGGTATCTCAGCTGGACTAAAAGGCGAGTTCGCTGAGTGTGAAATAATTGAAGTCGAAAATGTTAAACGCGCGCTATTCAAAATTAATAGCGAAAACGTTTCCGTTGCTGTGCTAGATCTTCGTTTACCTGACGGAAGCGGCCTAGATATAGCTCGACATATTGCCGAACAAGAACTGGAAATTCCGTGCATTATCGTCACCTCGGTTTCTGATCCTCGTGCGGTGATAGAAGCATCTGACACAGGTGTAGTTCACGCGTTTATCGAAAAAGACGCTGACATAGAACCAATACTAAAAGCTGTTAGCGCTGCGCTAGAAGGACTGTTCCTACTTAGCCCAAACCAAGTCAAATCAGCCTTGCGACAAATATCAACCGAGAACAAGCTCGACGTAACAGCCTCACTCACCGAACGGGAAAAAGAGATTATGCATCTCATAGCTGATGGCCTATCAGATGATGAAACCGGAGAAAAACTTTTCATAAGTTCCAGCACCGTGCGCAACGCATTAACAGGTATCTACCGAAAACTAGGTGTCGAGAACAGAACACAAGCAACAGCTGCCATGTGGGCGTCCCGCAAGGGCGAAACAACGTTCTAAGACTCACTGGCCTCAACTAGCTCTCCGTCAGTATCTACTTTTGAAGTAAAAAATTCGCAGGAAGATGGCAAAATGTTAGAGTCCATTGGCCAGTCGGAGAAGGAATCATAAGTGTTTATGTGAGCGGAAGTGTTGAAAGCCAAGTCCGCTAAGCGGAATAACAGGACACCAAGATCTGGGGGCGTTATCAGGTTGATGGGGAGACGCGGATGGAGACATTCCAAGTAGACGGTGGGCAACTCGAACTGAGGGTACGGGGAAACGGCTCTCGCTGACGTTCCAACGGTGTTCGAAAGCGATCTGCCAGCCGGTAGCAGATGGAAACTTGATGAAGAGGCAACTCGGGCGCTTTGCCATCCCACCCTTCTAGCAATCGGGTCGGAGACTGGTCCGATTTTTCGGGAAAGTAACGCCGCCCTCACCGCTCTGCTTGCAAATGTAGAACACTTCGAACTGGTTGGGTCAGGCCACTTCGTGCACGTTGAGCAACCAAAGCTGGTTGCCGAGAGACTCGCTGCGTTCCTAATAAGTAACACACCGCGCCCACGGCCTCAGGTTTTGTAAGGTTTAGGATTGCGCTATACAACAACCGAGCGGTCAGGTTATTAATGACTCAAATAGATACGGCTACTGGACTTTATCTACCCATATAAACGCAAATTCTTCTCCCCGCGGTTCGACCGAAACCAGGACAGGGTCACCCAGATTAACATCTTGTGGTTCAGCATTTCGTAACGCCCCAACAACTCGAGGACCTTCAACAAGTTGCACTACAGCCGTCACGTACGGAACTTCTTCTATCCATGCCCGATCAACCGTAAAGTGATTGATCGCAAAGGAATACATAAAGCCTTCGCCAGACACCGGCACGAATTCGTATTCGCTAGAGAAACATGCAGAACAATAGTACCGAGGAGGCTGTCGAGCTTTGTCACAAGATAAGCATCGCTGAATGTGTAAAAGGCCAGTTTCAACGGCTTTCAGATGTAGCTCAAGGTTCAGTCCCTCTGGGTTTGGAATGTATTTTTTGTAACTTTTCTGTTGCGGGTCCGACATCTTTAGCCCCTTGCCAATACAGCGATACTTCCATCGCCTAGATCTCCGTATCCAGTGACTAAACCTAATTCACAATTCTCAACCTGCGCTTTTCCAGCATCATGTCGTAATTGATGCGTCGCTTCGACAATGTGATTTAAACCCCAGCAGTGCCCCTGAGAAAGTAGACCACCATGGGTATTCATTGGAAACTTCCCATTAAGACCAATATTGCCATCTTTCACGAAATCACCAGCCTCCCCTTTTCCACAAATCCCAATTGCTTCAAGTTCCATTAAAACCACGTAGGTGAAGCAGTCATATATTTGCAGAAAGTCCATATCGGATGGAGAAACATCTGCCATGGCGAAAGCTCGCGGAGCAGCGCTATCTAAACCGAGTTTCAACATGTCTGGACGATTCGTAATTTCGTCGGCAGGGTACGGATGCCCTTCAGCTCCCCCTAACCAAAGGACAGGTTTATGCGGTAAATCTTTCGCCCGCTCTGTCGTAGTAAGCACCAGTGCAGCCGCACAATCGGTTTCTAAACAGCAGTCCAGTTTTCGCATTGGTTCCGTAATAAGCGGCGAGTCAAAATAATCATCGAGTGTCATAATTCGTCCACCCATTAACGCTTTGTCGTTCAAATGTGCGTGTTCTCTGCACGTGAGCGCTACTTGAGCCGCAGCCTCTGCAGTAATCCCATACAGATCCACATACCTCTGGATGTACATTGAATACCATTGGACTGCTGAACGAACCCCATACGGTGCATAGAAATTTCTGCTCACATCGATAAACGGACCTGGATCCCCAAGCCGCTTAGTCTTCTTAGCGTCTGGCCTTTTACGAAAAGCAGAGTAGCCATTCCACCCAAAGGTGACTAAGACATTAGTCGCTACGCCAGAAGCCAAAGCCATTACCGCAGATTGGAGCGCAGCTGTGGGGCTGGCTCCACCCATGCGAACTTCTACTGCGTAACGAACTTCCGGCATTCCAAGATTTGCCGCTATCTCTTCGGTTGTTACGTAACCCGGCGGCGGGATAACACCGTCTATGTCGCTGGGCAACAAACCTGCGTCTTGAATCGCTTGCATCGATGCGTCAAGAACTAATTCGGTGACGGATCTATCAGAACCTCGGACATAGTCCGTTTCTCCGACACCAACAATTGCTACTTTTCCAGAAATATCCATAGTTACCTCGTTACAACAATTAGACAGGTTTACTAATCTTCAGTCCAAACTCGTGGTTCATCACTGAAGTAAGTATTCCGTGCCGTTCGCGAACTCTCACTCTTGCCCATGTATCCAACCGCAACATGATCCATATGCTGCAAAGCACGCCCAAGCGGCATTGACTGCGCGTTGATAGAGGCTTTACTAACTGCCACTGGAACTGGTGGTTGCTTTATAACCTCTTCTGCCAAAGACAGACCAGCCTCAACTAGATCTTCGTCATTATCTACTTTCGAAGTAAAAAACCCGTAGTCGTCTAATTCGTCTAACTCGTAGGTTCTACCCAAGATCAGCATTTCTTTAGCACGATGCGGACCTACTAGGTTCACAAGAACCGGTATCGAATTCCAGGTTAAGTTAAACCCAATACTCACTTCATTGAGAGTCAATTTGATGCTTCTGCTTCCAATCCGGAAGTCACAAGCTGCGGGTAGGACAGCTCCCCCACCAATCATGTAACCATGACACAAAGCAATGGTGATTGGGGTTAGATGTAGAAGCGAATCATACATTTTCGCACCTTGTTTCGAACCTAACATTGCATCCAACGAACTGACGCGATCTTGTCGGAGGTCGGCGCCCGAACAAAAACTCTTACCTTCACCCCGCAGAATTACAACACGTACAGCCGGGTCACTGTCTAAGGAAGAAATCGCTTCGTGAAGTTCAGCTACTAACTGACCATTCACTGCATTATGGACTTCAGGTCGATTAAGAACCAGATGCCTTACCGGTCCGTTGCCGTCTATTCTGACAGTTCCCATTTCCATAAGAGTAAGTCTTTCAGACTCTTCTGCTTTCATGCGTGTTAAACAACGTCATACAATCAAACGGAGGGAGAAAATAACCATGGCTAATGAAACTTTTGATCTATCAGGAAAAGTCGCAGTTATAACCGGCGGTAACGGGGGAATCGGACTGGGTTTTGCTCGAGCTGTGGCGGCCGCTGGGGCTGACGTTTGTGTTTGGGGAACAAACCCGGAAAAAAACGAACAGGCAGCAGAAGAATTAAGATTAATTAATCCGACTGCTTCTTCGATGCAATGTGATGTTTCACAAGAAGAACAGGTCGAAGGGTGCATGGCTGACGTGGTCAACAAATACGGCCGTATTGACGCTTGTTTTCCTAATGCTGGTATCGGAACTCAAAATGACAAGCCATTTTTTGAACACTCCAATGAAGACTGGCACTCAGTTCTTGATGTAAACCTGACCGGCGTTTTCTTCACTCTCCGTGCCGCTACCCGTCAAATGGTGAAGCAAGGCGAAGGCGGGTCTTTGATTCTCACTTCTAGTGGAACTGCTATTCAAGGCTCACCAAAAGGGCAGGCTTATGCAGCTTCAAAAGGAGCCATGCTTGCGATGATGATGGGTCTCTCTGTAGAGATGGCACGTTACAAAATCACAGCGAACGCAGTTATTCCTGGTTGGGTTGATACTGCAATGACAGCGCCGTTATTCGAGTGGGACAAGTTCAAAGACAGCGTCATGCCTCGCATCCCGATGCGCCGTTGGGGAACCCCTGATGATTTTGGAGCTATAGCTGTCTATTTGATGTCTGATGCCAGCCGTTGGCACACTGGCGATGTCATTAAAATTGATGGCGGATTCAGCATTTTCTAAACATTTTATAAATGTCTCGCTAGCTTCGTTCAGACCTAGCCTTACAGCCAAATGCTCTCATCAAAAAACTTGCCGGCCAGATCTCTTCGCTTGGCTACCGGCTTACTTCTTTTCGGCGTCGGCTTAGGTCTAGTAATCATGGGAAATTTCGGGCTTCCCCCCTGGGATGTCCTCCACAAAGGTCTCGCTCAGCAAACACCTGTCTCTATCGGTGTAGCAATGATTCTCATCGGAGTTTTATTACTGATTGTTCTTATATTCATGAAAGAGCCAATGGGAATCGGGACACTCGCAAACGTTGCATTTATTGGTCTCATTCTTGATGCAACTCTTGCGATTGGTGGCGAACCTACCAACATAGCCATTCGATCTATTTGCACTATCACCGGGCCCATTATCGTAGGCCTCGGCTCAGGTTTTTACATAGGAGCTCGCTTTGGCCCTGGACCACGTGACGGGTTAATGACAGCACTAGACAGACGAGGGATTACGTTGTGGAAAGCAAGAACTTCTATAGAAGGTCTAGCTCTCATAGCGGGGCTCATCCTCGGCGGAACAGTAGGTTGGGGAACCATCTGGTTTGTTCTAGCTATCGGCCCCGCAGTTCAATTTTTTCTTCCGCGTCTCGACGTCAAAACTTAATTCCTAAATTCCTCATAACCATCAGGGGGTCCGAACACGCCACTCAGATTCGGTGGGCCCTGATACAGCCAAGTCAACTGACGGCTTTTAAATAGCCATCCAGCAGATTCGTGTACATAAATATCATCGTAATAACCCAGATAAAAAAGAGTTTTCCCAGAACGCGCTTTCGCGAATTCACACATGTACCAACGCCCAACGCCGGAATCTTCTTTTAGGTCAGCAGTTCCGTTGAAAGTCATTTGATTCACTGATTCAAACAAATCCATCGCAGTATCAACCGCTTTCCCGATAGCTGTCTTACCCACTACCGGCCCACGACCAACATTCCAAATTGCATCTTCAGCCCATAGCTCTATCAACGCTTCTCGATCGTCATTACAAACCGCATCACAATAAAAATGAACTAAGTTACGAATCGCATCAATCTCACTCATCCTTTGAACGCTAGTAGACATAACCGTCTTACATACGAGCGGCAATAGTTCGAGACCCGGGAACCTTCTGACACAAAACTTATTTTGGTCTGGACAACAGATGCATGAAGGAACAACGATCGAGCTTATTTAGCCCAGACTTTCAGCATTAATAAAGATTTTTCTGTAAGACTGTATTTATAAACACGCGTTAAAGGGGCAGACATGGACCACGACTTAGTAATTCGTAATGCGCTTATTGTTGATGGAACGGGTAAATCATCGTTCGTAGGCGATATCGCAATTCACGATGGTCTCATAACTCACGTTGGCGACTTTCCCGGAACAGCAGTTAAAGAAATCGACGCTAATCACAAATTGGTAACGCCGGGCTTTGTCGACATTCACACACATTTTGACGGTCAGGTCTGTTGGGACAAACAAGCAACACCTAGTTGTTGGCATGGGGTAACCACGATAGTGATGGGTAATTGCGGTGTCGGTTTTGCCCCAGTTCGACCCGGACAAGAAAACAGTCTCATAGAGCTAATGGAAAGCGTAGAGGACATTCCTGGGACAGCGCTTCATGAAGGAATCCCTTGGGGATGGGAATCTTTCAGCGAATACCTCGACGTTATAGATACGCCATACTCAATAGATATTGGAGCTCAGGCTCCACACGTGGCAATTCGCCATTACGTAATGGGCGACAGATGCTACGACGATGCGACTTCCGATGACATGAAAAAAATGGCTGATATCACAAAAGGCGCTCTCGAGTCAGGTGCTCTAGGTTTCACGACATCGCGATTTTACGGCCATAAGGATAAGTCTGGAAATCTAATCCCTGGGACCAATGCAACAAGTGACGAAATGATTGCGATCTCTGAGGCATTTGCTGAAGTAGGTCACGGAACGATGGAAATCATTTCTGACCATCTTGATAAACCCGAAGAGTTAGCATGGATCGAAGATATTGCCCGTCGCACCGGACGGCCCATAACTACCCTAGTCACTCCCGATATTGGCGAAGGCATCTGGGATTTAGCTGAACGTCTTAATCCCGAAGGTTTCAACATAAGACCACAAGTCGGAGCGAGGTTAGCTTCTGTGCTCATGACCCTCGAGGGCACCATAAACCCGATGAGGCAGTTTCCGTCTTACAGCGAAATTAAGCATCTTTCTTTTGATGAGCAACGAAAAATGCTTTTAGATACAAAGTTCAGGGCCAAAATTTTAGCTGACAGCCCCAAAATCTCTCGTGATGTTGATACGAATCGAATGATTTCAACGTGGGATAAGATGTATGCCTTACCAAGCGACCTTTCGTACGAACCTGGTCATGATGAGTCAATAGCAGGCATCGCAAGTGCGCAGGGAATCGATGTGCGGGAAGCTTTGATGGACATTATGGCCGATGCGACTCCCATACTTTTCTTATTCGGAAAGTATGAGGGAAGCGTGCAACCTCAGTTTGATTTTATTCAAAGGCAGCACTCAGTTTTCGGACTTTCAGATGGTGGAGCTCATGTTGGAGTTCTATGTGATGCAAGCGTTCCAACTTACATGTTGGCTTATGCGACACGAGACAGAACAAAGGGTCCTCGACTGTCAATCGAATTCGTCGTTCATAAAATGACACAGGACACTGCTAATCTTTATGGACTAACTGATAGGGGCGTCATCGCGCCGGGTTACAAAGCTGATTTAAATATCATCGACTATGACAACTTATCTCTCTTACACCCGGAGATGATTTATGACCTTCCCGCTGGCGGAAGACGACTCATTCAAAAAGCAACAGGCTATGCAATCACTATTTGTGCTGGAGAAGTGACCTATGAAAATGGAGTTCATACTGGCGCTATGCCTGGAAAATTAGTACGAGCCGGTAACTAGTCATAAAATTTCTACATCTATATCTCTATCACTTCTAGCAAGAACTGAGAGCTAGAAAATTTCTTTGTTTAACCAATTGCAGCTTTCGCGAACGCTTCGATTTCACGCAGTGGGTCTGGACCTGCCGGATTGTAGATAATTTCGGTAGTACCAGACTCGCTTGCTTCCGCAATTTTATTTCTTATATATGCTGGGTCTCCCACCCAGCTTTTATTCCAGTCGAAATCTGCTCCAGCCGCGTCAATCAATATTCTGTCCCGAGAATTCAGGTGTGTGGCATGTCCTTCATGCACAGCTAAGTGTTGCGAGTCCTCTTCTTGGTCAGCTTGTAGCTGCTCGAGATACAGATCTCCGCCGGGAACTTTCTCTAAACGCTTCGGAGACACTTCCCAACTTGAATGATGAGACATCACCCACCACGGGCCGGCAGCTTCAATTACTCGCTCGGAGTAGGCAGACTCATCATCTTCGAGGACCGTTCCGTGCGCCATCTGCACAAATTCGTTCCAAGTACCGTCACCCTTCCCGAGCATCATCAATCCATCAGCTATATCTCGAGTAATTTTTTGACCTTTAGGGCCAAGCGCCGACAAGATGATGGGGACTTCTAACGGGCGAGCCAACGCCATTTCTGGATGGTGAATCATTTGACAAACTTTGCCATCGATTTCGACTGGATCTCCTCTAAGTAGCGCCTTGAGTTGTTGGACATACAAGCTCATTTGCGCCCAGGGCACAGCGCCTTGCCCGAGTACCCGGCGGGCGGTGAAGCCCGTTCCCAAGCCAAGCGTCAGCCGTCCCGGCCACATTCTTTCAATAGTCAAAATCGCTGATGCTGTGGTCATGACATGACGAAGATTTGGCACTAGGACAGCTGTCCCTAATCCCATTCGATCAGTCCGCTCGGCTACAAGAGCCATGGTTATCCATACGTCTTCCCATATGGCTGCAGAGTCATAAAGCCAATATTTTTCATAACCCAATTTTTCAGCTAGGACTGCAGCGTCAAGAGCTAGGGGCCCCGGAGCAAACCCGACAGAGATATTTGGTTTTCCCATTATTTTGCCGCTTTAGTTTTTAATCGTTCCTTCGCTTTTTTTTCTTTATCTTGCAAACGTTGGCATTCACTTCGTAAGAGCCTTCCGGTGTCGCGTTCTTCAGCTATGTAACGTCCGAGAAGCCCACCGGTCACCGGATCAATAGTTTTATCAGAAAACATTCCGTCAAAAATATCTGGGGAGACAGGTGCTTTGTTGTACTTCAAGGCTTTGAGCTTAGACAACTCAGACCTGTTCGATGACGCTATTTTTCTTAACTCTTCGAGAGGGTCACGTCCGCTAGCTTGCACTTCATATCCGAGTTCAAGCATTCTCTTCGCAAAAGCTATGCCGTGCTCCTTCTCTCTCATCTCAATTAGCCGCAACGTCTTTTCAAGCTTCTTGTCTGAGACCGAGCCAGCCCAATTTTCAAAAATTTCTCCTGCGGAGGTCTCAGTAACAGATATTGCATTCAGTAGCGAAATGTAGGTGGGGGTGGACGTCATTCGGCTCTCCTCTTAGTTGCTATCAGATTGACACAACCTTGTGCCTTCTGCTGACAAAAGTTGTTTCTAACGCTCAGTTTTGGAAAATAGGCGCAAATAGTTTTTCAGAAATTATTGAATCCCAGCCACTCTCGCTAAAAAGAGAAGCAGCGATTCTGCCGATCTCGTCGCTACTCTTTGCTGCTGCACCACAGCCACCAATCGCCACAGCAAGACCTTTGTCAACCCAACCTATATATGGGTGACCGCTTAACGTGTTCGTAACGACACAGGGTTTTTGTTTCCAGCTCACTACTTTTTTTTGTGGAATCAATTCTTGCAGACAATTTTTTAGTGAGTCAGCTTCTGTCGCCGAACCATTTCCTTGAAACCATTCGATGAGATCGTCTTGTTCGACCGGGTTACTTTCTATAAGGTTTCCACCTATTTTCAGAGCAACGCGCCCATCTGGATAAAGAATCGGCGGCACCCAATAGATTTCTTCCAAACGCGCATCGGGCGGATCTACCATTATAAAGCTGGGCAGCGCAGGATCTGGGAGTACCTCCGCTGTAACCGTTGTTCTGCACATCCGTTGCAGCGACAAGGGTGTTTCCAGAAGCTCTCTACCGAATGCACCGGTAGCAACTAAAACTCGGGCTGCGGAAATAGAACCCCATGCTCCTCCTATAACGTACTTCCCTAGCTTGAGCTCTAAAGAAGTTGCCGCTTTCTTTATTACGTTCGATTGAGTTTGTTCTACAAGCTTGGTTTGCGCTCTAACTAACGAACGGGGATTTATATATCCGGCAGGTGGGCCTTCGTACACAATCGGATGCGAATTTGTTATCTCTATTCCAGTTTTTTCCAGAACCCATTCAGCGCTGACTCTATTGATGACCCCACCGGCTTCAACGCCATTTGCGACCCATTCATCAGCGATCGGGGAACAGCTAACAAGGCCGCTGCTGGCGTGAAAATCTATACAAGAGCGTGAAGCAATATCTGCGTATCTTTCGATAGAACGTGCTGCCAGGTGAGACCAAACCGCAGTTCTGCCAGCAATACGAGTGATTCTGCCTTCGTCAGGGTGGCTAGAAAATGGCCCGCTACTCAGTCGTCGATCGGTTGGCTCATCAGGACCAATTACAACAACGCGCTGTCCGCTCTCGGCCATATGGCGAGCTGCTGCAGAACCGATTAAACCTCTCCCAATTATTGCTATATCGAACACATACCACCTTAAAGTTGATTTAACTAATAACTGCTTGCACTCTAATTTCGACAAGACCACCAGGCATTGCTAGCTCTGTGCATCCAATAGCGGTCCATGCAGGATAAGGCTCCGATATCATTTCATCCTTAACTTTCATAAACGCACTCATATGGCTTGCCATATCTACGTGAAAAGAAGTCATTTCAATAATATTTGATAGGTCTCCCCCAGCTTCAACAAGAATTGCCTCGACGTGGTTAAACGCATACCTGAATTGTTGAGTGGCATCGGCAGGGCATCGCCCATCACTGTCAGTTCCAATTTGCCCTGAAAGCAGAACTAAGTTCTCTAGTTTCACCGCAGGAGCAAAATGAAAACGGTCATATGTAGGTTGCATAGAAGCTGGGATCACGCGCTCGGTCATAACTACACAATAGCTATGAAATGGCAGTAGCCAAATGATCTACAGATGATCTTTTCACAGTAATTCACTATCTGTTTTTTTACTCAAGCCGTGTAACGCTCAATGCACTGAAGTTATTTGAAAGTTAGGCTTCCATACATGGCAGTACGAGTCGAAAAGTCTGGTTCAGTATGGACAGTGATTCATTCACGTCCCGAGGCACGAAATGCTATGGACCCAGAAAGCGCCGAATTACTCCATCAAGCTTTTGTGGACTTCGAGAATGATAGCGAAGCAAAAGTTGCGGTGTTCTGGGGGGAAGGCGGTGCTTTTTGTTCAGGCTGGGATCTTAAGTTTGCCTCAACACTCGATGGCCCTAACCCTCTTGGCGAACTTGCTATGTCAAGCGATGATAGTTCGCCTAGTAACGGAAGTGACATCCCACGGGGGGCTATGGGCCCAAGTCGACTTGAATTATCTAAGCCAGTAATCGCTGCTATTTCTGGGCCAGCAGTAGCAGGTGGAATGGAGCTCGCTCTTTGGGCAGATTTTCGAGTCATGGAGCGCTCTTCATACTTCGGTGTCTATTGCCGCAGATGGGGCGTGCCTTTAATTGATGGCGGCACTGTTCGGCTTCCACGAATCGTTGGGCAAGGCAGAGCCCTTGAAATTATTTTAACAGGGCGCCAAGTGATGGCAGAGGAATGCGAACGTATCGGCCTTTGTGAGTATGTCGTGGATGATGGTCTTTCAAGACAAAAAGCCGAAGAACTAGCGAATCAGATTGCCAGTTTTCCTCAAGCTTGTGTTCGAGCTGATCGTCGCTCTGTGTTCATGCAAGAAGGCTTACCAATTCGGGCTGCCCTAATTGAAGAGTGGATAAATGGCCAACCTATTCTTGCTCAAGAAGGAATATCAGGAGCAAACCGATTTGCTCAAGGCGAAGGTCGCCATGGGGAGAGTACCTAACCACCATGGCAAATATTTTTTCAGACTGTCAGCTCTGGCAGTAAAGTTTCCAGACAACCATCAGATGGAAATGAAGCTTCATATAGAACCAACTATTGAGACCAGTTCAAACAAGTCAGCGTAAGCTCCTACGCCACTTGGTTGTTCTCGCTGAGGTACACTCATTGTTACGATTTGGTCAACAACTCCTTCATACTCTTTGACACGCAATGCACACTCAGTGGGAGTGCCAGCAATCGTCATAGTCTCAATAACTACATCGGGTATTAGCTTCATCGCTTCCGATGTTCGGCCGGCTGGTACGAGTTCACTGAGCATGTCCGCCACCTCGGGAAAACCCTGTCTTCGAATTTGCAGATCATAATAAGGGTGCGGAACAGGATGGAAAAGCCCACACACAGCAGCTTTCATGGCATTTCGAGCAAGCTCACTATCTTGATTTACGCTTATCAATGTTCCCATAGGGAAAACTAGCTCGTCTACTCCACGTCCGACCTCCGCAGTTGCTGCGACCGCGTCCGGTCGGACAGTGTTTTGCATAAACTCGACTGATGCCATAATCCCGACACCGATTCCATCAGATATTTCGGCAGCAAGTTTCATCATATTTGCTCCCGAAGCAGCCAAATAAACCGGTACTGATGAACGAAATGGTTCATGGCTCGCTCGCCACTTTTTCATAGATAGCGATGAGCCATCATATGACACGCGTTCACCTGCTTTGGCTCGCACGACTTTCCGAACGATTTCGACATAGTCACGCATGTATGCCATAGGACGTGATGAGTCAATATCCATATACCAATTATTAAAATTGGGGTTCCCAGTTCCGATTCCTAAAACAAACCTTCCTTCGCTCATTTCATCAAGATCACGAGCGGCCAAGCCAGCGAGCCATGGAGATCTGCCAAATGCGTTGACCACGTAAGTGCCAACCTGAACTCGCTCGGTAGCAGCTATCACAGCAGCAGCTTGCGTTACGGCACTTCGGCTAGCTTCAGCGAGCATCACTGAGAATGCTCCGGCTGCCTCCATTTCACGCGCCACAGTAACTACTGTTTCCATACTGTTTTCAAATCCTAGAAGCGGACCTATACGCATATCTACCCCCATCGCTATCTGTATACCGAATGGTAGCTACTTCCGGCCATTGATCGCAGTTCACAGTTGAGATACGGTTTCGCGATGAACAATCCTAAGCCAGTATCAGATCTTCTAGTTGATGCAAATTGGCTAGCAAACAACCTCCGTGATAGCTCTCTCCGCATTATTGACACACGAGTAGGATTCGAACCAAGACCGCCCGGTCCTTCAAATTTTTTTCAAATGAACGATGAATTCTTAAAATCGCACATTCCCGGATCAACTTACTTACACATGGTTGATGATCTTTCTGACCCGGAAGGCCTCTTCCCATTTGCGATGCCCCATCAATCAAAGATTTGGAAACTTTTATCTCTCGCAGGCATAAATAATCAGCAAACAATTGTTCTCTATGGCAACGCTGTGACTTCATCCACCCATCGATGCTGGTGGGTACTAAAAAATGCGGGTGTTCAAGACGTCCGACTCCTAGACATAAATTTTGAAAAATGGACTGAATTAGATATGCCAGTTGAATCAGGCGAGTCTCGATTCCCAGTATCTAACTTTATTGGTGGACCCGAGGAACACTGGACAGCTACAAAACAAGATGTGATCGACAGCCTTGATGATCCCAAAGTCACACTCGTGAATTCCTTGTCAGCTGAACAATTCACCGGGCAAGGCCAGTATTACGGGCGTCCAGGGAGAATCCCAGGAAGTATTAGTGTTCCAGCTAACGAACTAATAGATTTCTCGTCGGGAAAATTCCGCGAATGGGAAGCGATTTCATCAACTTTCGAACGGGCTGGAGCACATAAACAAGACAAACTAATTACCTACTGCGGTGGTGGAATCGCAGCAAGTACCACTTTTTTTGCTTTGCACGTTTTGGGGTTTTCTAACTTATCGCTCTATGACGGTTCACTGCTGGAGTGGAGCGAAGACCCAGACTTACCTCTTGAGATAGATTAAATGCGAGATCTAAGGAGCTCTTCATTTCGCTTTTAGCTCCACAGTATTTTTACTGGCACGTCACTTTCATAGGTATATTTATTTTGGCGGTTCTAAACTATGGGTTACTTCTGCAATAGAAATAATAGCTGCTTAATCGGGGGAATAAAATGTTAGGTCATGATGCCGTAGCCCAAGCTCTGGTCGATCACGGGGTCGATACTATGTTCGCTGTTTTAGGAGACGGCAATCTATTTATCGGCGAAAACCTTGTGAGAGAACACGGGGTCAATTTGGTTGGAGCAACCCATGAAGCTAACGCCGTGTGCATGGCTGAAGGGTGGGCTAAAGCCACTGGTCGCCTCGGAGTAGCTTCTGTAACTCACGGCCCAGGCCTCACAAATGCGATGACAGCGCTGGTCGAAGGCACAAAAAACCGCACACCAATGCTCGTCGTCGCTGGAGATACACCAATCGACAATGAGCAACATTTACAAAACTTAGATCAGCATGCTCTTGTCACCGCTTCCGGTGCTGGTTTTCAAGCCATTCGTAATGTTGAGTCAATTGCTGAAGATGTCTCGACGGCAGTACGACGAGCTTTATCAGAACACCGACCAATTGTGATAAACGTTCCTCTCAACATTGAATGGGATGAGGTTCAATATCAACCAAGGCCACCCTTAACGCCCCCGGCAATGCGGTTAGCACCAGACGCAGATCAGCTTGAAGTAGCTATGGGCATCATTGCATCTGCTGCGAGGCCCGTAGTAGTAGCAGGTCGTGGTGCAGTAAAATCCGAAGCTAAAGAGTCTCTTATACAGCTAGGCGATGCGCTCGGGGCCCCGCTCGCCACATCACTTTTAGGCACCGGATACTTTCGAGGCGAGCCATTCGATCTAGGTATTCATGGGACTTTAAGCCATGACGTTGCCGGAGAGACTTTGGCTTCAGCAGACTGCTTAGTGGTATTTGGTGCAAGCCTGAATTATTTCACTACTGATAACCAAACCCTTTTGACAGGTAAACGAGTAGTGCAAATCGACCTTAACCCAAGCAACATCGATCGAAACGTATCCATTGATGCAGGCGTCGTCGGCGATGCAACGGTAGTAGCCCAATCAATGCTTGAGTTGTTAAAAGCCGCCGAACACCAACCATCAGCATTTAGAACTGCGAGTCTCGAAAAAAAGTTGAATGAGCTCGACTGGGCTGCAACATTCGAGGATAAAAGCACCGACATTTCGGTAGATCCGAGAACTTTAACTCGACACATTGATGCCGGACTCCCACAGAAACGACAAGTAGTTGTGGACGCAGGGCGGTTCATGCTTGACGCTTTAACCTTATCTGTGCCACACCCACTCGATTTAGTGACTAGCCATGGATTCGGGGCAATCGGTCTTGGTATGTCAACAGCAATAGGTGCAGCCGTTGGGCGACCTGATCTTCCAACAGTGCTTTGCATTGGTGATGGTGGCTACATGATGGGCGGCATGACAGAGCTTTCAACTGCTGTGCATCTTGGACTCGACTTGATTGTGATGGTCTATAACGATGGCAGCTACGGCGCTGAACACATTCAACTAGTCGCCAAGAACATGGACCCATCAGCATCGCGACATGAATGGCCAGATTTATGTGCTGTTGCTGAGGCAATGGGATGCCAAACAGCGAAAATTAACTGCCTTGGCGATATCGGTGAAGCTATGCAAATAGTGAAAAATAGACAACCAGGAATCCCTGTCCTGATAGAAGCTGCGATCGATCCTGATGTTGTGTCTACAATTTATGAACATAAGCGTTGATGTCTATTCAAAGTATTGAAATGTCAGATCGTTTCGTGGGAATGCCCGGGACTATGCAAGGTGGTTACATAGCAGGCCTCGCGGCGGATGGAATCGATGGACCCACCAGGGTTAGAATTCGTCGCCCTATTCACCCAGGTGACATTCTCAAGAGAACTCAGATACCCAATGGGTCCGAGATGTACAGGGAAAACGAGTTGGTCTTGATTGCCCAGCGTTCCAGTATGCATATCGAGCCACCTGTTCCCACCGACATATCAGCAGCTAAGGCTGCTATGCATTCTGATCTTCCGTTCAAGTCTCCATACCCAAATTGCATTGGATGCGGCCATAGCGACGAGGGCCTGGGTGTGCGTATTCGGGGGTTAGATGATGGCAAGCATGTCGTCGCTGTTTGGACCCCATCAGCAGAATGGGGAACGGAAAATGGCATAATTCCGCGCGAACTAGTTTGGACAATTTTTGACTGCATCACTAGTTGGGCAATTTTTGTTGATCCGCCTCCTTCTAACGACAACGGGCTTGTGACCGGTAATATCGCAGCTCAATTCTTTGAGGAAGTCGAAGTTGGAACCGAATACGTTTTCCAAGCGTGGAGGGCACATGACACTGATCGAGGAATCATCTGTGGAGGAGCTCTTAACACCGCAAATGGATTAACAGCCCTAGCTGATCAGGAACTAATCAGAACCGACGGTTGGGGAATGGTAATTCCAGAAAAACCGCTCTTCTAATCGTAATAACTGAGTCTAAATAATCAGCGACTACACCCACATTTCTTCGGCGACTCCTCGTAGATCCATCTCGAATGTAAGTCCCTCTATCGGAGGGCGGGAATAATACCAATGCAGTCCCCGCAGTCCACTTTGCCCCATCCTCACTAGCATCGATTCTTCTACATACGGCATCCAATCAGCTGCACAGTAAACGTCAACAGTGGAGGCATCATCCCAGGTGACACCTAACGTTTTGATTCTGGTCTCCATCTCATCCATAACTTGAGAGATGCGAGCCGTCCAGGCTGCCTTCGATTTTTCTCCGGCTCTCACGATGCTTTCGGGAACTAATAATGATTGGTCGATCAGATCTCCAGCTCCTGCCACAACGAAGCTCGGTGTGGTGCATTTGGAAGGTCGGATAAAACTGAAAGCGTGAAGTTCAGTTTGGTTCGGGCCTAGGTGAGCAGGCGCGACGTTAGTTCGAGCAATTGGATTCTCTCCTTCAACTATCAAGCCCCACTGAGTCAGCTTGTTCTCATATGCATTATTGAATTCGTCAAATCCGTCGAAGGAGTGGGGCTTCTCACAACGAAGCTCTACCCCACATAAGGCCGAACGTTCTAGCTTAAAGCTGTGCAGCAGCTCACCAATCGCATCAAACCCCTTCGCCCACGGAACCGACTTTTTCAACGTTGCGTGCACTATTTCGGTTCCATCGGCTGCGCGCACTCCACCTGAATAGGCCGTAATAGCAGGAATATAGGAATATTCGGCTTGTGGATTTATTTTTAAACTCATAGAGGTCCTTTACTGCTATGAGATGAGCTTAATCAACTTTCACATAAGCGTTTCTCTAAACCTCTTTCGTAGAGCTTCGAAATCGCTTATCTAAATAGTTTAAAATCTGCTATCAAGCCTGGATACCAAAACGCTTATACAACAGAACCCGTTTGATAACAGGACTTACCCTGGCAGTGCTTAGACAGGTGCCGATAGATTTATCTGCAATATTTATTATGGTTCTGTGAATATCACTGTTCGAGGCTGTGCAGGAGACAGTTCGTCGCAGAAACTAGCCAGCCACATTATTTCTTACAGGACAGATGCTTTGATTTGCATATCACCCATTGCTCTAGTGACAATCCGCCGCGCAGCTTCTGAAGTCAGCCCGACTGCTTCTCCAGCCTCTCTGTAACTATGTTCGATACCGTCAACCAGCCCGTACCTGTATTTAACAAGAAATCGAGTCCGATCTGGAAGCCGACCTAATAAGTCCGAGAGCTGCCTTTGTGTGTGAAGATGCTCAACGACCGATTCAGGGCCTGGATCAGGGCTAGCTAAGGAAGACTCTAAAGTCAGCTCACCATCATCGGTTAGTGACTGGTCTAATGAGTTCGTCTGAGTCAAAATATGCAGCTCGGCCATGTCTGGAGACAGCTGGAATTTAGGCCCAGATGCTTGACGCAATTCCCTTCTCAGGCGACTGCTTTTCTCAGCTGGAATCCTAATAATGTTTGCTTTTTGATCAATTAGACGTCCGATCGACTGTCTGATCCAAAAAGCTGCGTACGTCGAAAACTTCCAACCTTTGCGGCCATCAAATTTTTCGACCGCATGCTCAAGCCCAAGGTTTCCTTCTTGGATCAAGTCGAGGAGCTCAAGCGAGACAGGCAAAGGATATTTCTTTGCCAAACTCACTACTAATCGTAAGTTAGCGTTAATAAATTCTTCCTTAGCATCCGCAGCTACACGAATTTGGCGTTTAAGACGCCGTTTCTCAGAGACATCTGAAGTCCCCAAATCTAGGATCTCAGATGCTTCACGGCCTGCATAAATCATCTCAGAAAGCTCACGCTCTCTTTGTCTATTTAGCAGCGAGTAGCGGCCTATTTCTTTTAGGTAGTGACTTAAAGATTCCATGTTCTTCTGCTTCTTTCCTGCAAGAACGGTCTGGTTACCAGCGTGCTCGCATAGCAAACTTCAGGTCGTTAGCACAACTAAGAAAGTTGATCTATTGGGTTTTTGAATGCGTAGTGAGCAATTTTGTACTCACGATTTACTGTTGGAAATGATGAGCAAGTGTCGAATTTTCTGCTCGTATCGCGGCAAATACTATTCGAAACAGTTACATATGAACCGTAAGGTTTTTGGCCGTCAAGTTCGGAGTTCCTCGCACTTACATGGGGTTTCAAGCCGCTTCGAAAATAAGACTTCGAACGTCTAAAAAATGTCGAGGGTTGCTGTGGAAGCTGTAGATGTGTTTCGGGCAGCGTCTTCACGTATTTTCTCCATCCAATGAGGTCGACTGAGATTCGTTTAAGCAATCTCCGAGAGCCTTAAGATTTCTTTTCCACATCCAGTTCAAAATCGGTTTAGCTATAATCTCTCCGAAACGGCCTGCGAAAAACCAGGGAAACGTCAGAGTCTCGACCCAAGAGAACTTTGAACCATCCCCGACTTCAGTTATTTCAAAATATCCACTTCCGCTGACTAGCCCTAAGTGGCTAACTCCCATTTTCTGATCCGGAATCCATTCGGTAATTGTCATTACGTCTTGTGTCTTTAGCGGACCAACTGCTGTTTTACAAACGAATGAGGTTCCAATTCCAGCACGTTGCTCAGATGAGAACTCAATGGATACTGCATCGTGCATCCAGTCCACATGAGAAGAAATATCAGAGAGGTAGTTCCAGACATCGCTTGGAGGCTGGCTCAACAAGGTTTCGACCTGGATCTTCATGACTTTCGACATCTCTGGCCCGAGTCACAAGCTTGCAAACACGTGGAGCAGTAAAGTTGGACGCTGGCAGGAAAACTAGTTTTTACCGACATGGCGGTTGAAATCATCATTAAATGAAGTTCCATATAGGTAAGATAACCCCTACACATTCTATTTACTACTAAATAGAAATATTCTCCGAGAAAAGACATTGGAGCGTCCTTGATGCAGATAAGAGAACGTCTAACAGCAGGCGTAGTAAAATTGTTTTCTCATGGCCCACAGCCGTTAGCCAACACTTCAACTTTCCACGGCGACCCTGGATTATTTGGACCTGGATCAATGAGTTGGACCGTATTGGGAGATGTCTCAAGTTTCATTGGAGGAGTCCGGGCGTTATTGATGCAGTCAGCTCATCCTGAAGTCGTGGCGGGTGTGGCTCAACATTCTGCATACCGAGAAGACCCCCTTGGCAGGCTTAACAGGACGTCTTTTTTTGTTACTTCCACCAACTTCGGAGCTATGCCAGAAGTACATGAAGCGATCAGTAAAGTTAAAACCGCTCACCAGAAAGTTAGTGGTTTCTCCGAGCGCGGCAAATCCTACAGCGCAGCTAACCCTGAGGATGGAGCATGGGTCCAGAACACACTTACTGACTCGTTCCTCGTCGCCTACCAGACTTTTGCTAAGCCTCTTACGACCGAAGAAGCTGACCGTTTTGTCTTCGAACAAAGTAAAATTGGCGAGCTCCTCGGTGTAACACCGCTTCCTAAAACAGCTAAAGAATTAAGAGCCTGGGTAGATGAGCACCCACGCTTAGCAACATCAAAAGATTTGACTGAATCTATAAAGTTTCTGAAGACTCCCCCTCTTCCCTTCCCTCAACTATTTGGCTACAAAATCGTTCAACGAGCGGCGGTCGCTACTATCTCGCCAAGGCTGAGAACTATCCTCGATCTTCAAAGTCACTCTGGCTCTATCCAAGCCGGCCGAACTCTCACAAACACGCTTCGTTGGGCTATGAAAGCAAGTCCGTCATGGCGTTCTGCATTACTGAGATGTGATGCAGAGTTCGACCCAACAATGTTTCGAAGCGACCTGTAAGTATAAATATGGATATTTTAACTAGGTCTTTCTGGATCAAATGGCGGTCGGAAATCGTAATTCTTCATGCCTTGTCGTGCTGGTTCATGGTTGGATTGATTTGGACAATTCATGCAGTCCACTATCCATTGTTTGCTGATGTTGGTTCACAAAATTATGCGCAATTTCAGGCTCACCATGTGGAGCGAATCGGCAAGCTGCTTTTAGTACCGTGGGCTCTCGAAGGTATTACCGCAGTACTACTAATCGTAGTCATCCCTAAAAAACAAAAATTGTTAGTCATTGCCGGAGCTATCTTAATGGCAGGCATCTTAGCTTTAAGTGGTCTCGTGTCAGCACCAGCGCATGCTGAACTCGCTGATGGTTTCAACGAGTCCGTGCATTCTCAATTAATGAACGCCAACCTGGCTCGAACTCTGCTCTGGACTATGAGAGGGGTAATAGCCGGATCTCTTTTGTTTACTACCTTCACGCAGAAATCAACACTTAAAATAGAGCGAGCTTCATAATGACACGTCCTACCTCAGCCTTAACTACAAAATATTATGTCTCGTTAGAGAGAGTTTCTCTCGGGCTAAGCTTGACTCGAATTATCTTGGGGTTTTTGCTGATTGCTATTCCACGAACATTGATGAAATTCATCAATGTGAAAGATACTCAAACAGCAGCGTCCATAATTACCTCAAGAGCCGCAGGAATACGTGATGTGGCTATGGGCATTGGAACGATCGCAGCTAAGAGTAGTAGCGAAAAGAAGCTGTGGCTTCGGCTCGGGGCCCTTTGCGACGCAACCGATGCAGCAGCAGCGATGTCTCGCGACCCAGGACTACGTTTCTGGTTTCGAGCGCTAGTTCCATATATAGCATTCATAACAGCGCTTATGGAACTTGTTCTCTCTCTTCTCATCACTGATAGCTCCACTGATGAAGACCCCTTTATATAACGCGACGCACAGCAAACCAATACGTTTATCGCCTCCCAATTCAAAACAGTTATATACAACAAATGATGGGACGGGAAAGTCTTTATCTAGCCATGTAGAAACTGTTTGACGTGTTGAACCATAAATCAATTTGTCAACCGACTAATTACCTAGAGAAAGCTAGGAGCTAACCGGTCGGGGATGCCGCCACATATAGAAAACTAATAATCATTACTAGACAGTGAAATATTTGTTGAACAGCGATCTTTTCTTGCGTTTATTTCCGGCATAGTATTTTCAGTAGCTATGTAAAGAACCAACGACTGCTCCGCCAGGCCATCTCAGCCAGATACCCTCATTACCGGAGAAGCTCACTTGATTTGATATTATTTCAAATCCGGACCCTCCGTTAGCCTCCGTAGCTCAGGGGATAGAGCATCGGTTTCCTAAACCGTGTGCCGCAGGTTCGAATCCTGCCGGAGGCGCAACACCTAGGCGCCGCTAATTGGCAATAACCGGGGCATGCGAGCAGAAGTCTCCAGTTATCCAATCCTGTGGCTATGGTTTCGGTATCCAACGAGCAGCAGAGTAACCAATAAGAAAACGCTTGCTGCCATATACGGGATAGAAACAAACCCAAATTTCCAAATGTACTTAATTGTGCATGGATTCAATAAGTTGCAAGCAGTCGACTCTTCAAGGCTTGGGAAGAGATGTAAAAGATAATGCCAAGAAGAAAAACCTAATCCCCCGACGCTCAAAGGCACAGCATATTTACGCACACGCTTATCTCGAGTTAGCCACGCAATGCTCAGAATCAGCGCAAGCGGATACATAGCAATCCGCTGTATCCAGCAGTACCGACAAGGAATTAGATTCCCGATTTCAGAAATATACAATGAACCGAGCATCGATCCGATTGTGAGCAACACAACAATTTCCCCAGCGAACCGGCGAACTAGGGTTATTCCGGGCAACCGCAACTTGGAACTCGAACTCAAGTCGAAAATCACAGCTAACGTCACAGCGTTACAAGCTATGGCAGCATAGGCAGCCCATCCGAGAAAATCTTGAACCTGCATTCATACAGCTTGACAGCTAAAACACCTAGATCAACCGAACAAAGCTAATCGATTCTAGTCGAAGCCAATAACAACTACTTTTTAGGCACTTTACCGATAGGAATCCAAAGAGATAAAGCCGCTAGAACCGTCGTCACTAAGAAGAATCCTAGAATTCTATCGTAATATGGCAATGCTAATTCGCCGACAGTTGTCGTTAGTATCGCAAAAACAGCTGCCGTTCCTATCGCTGCCGAAGCGTATCTCACGGTACTAAACAAACCATTAGTCTCACCAAAAAATGATTCATCTACCCATGCAAGTGCTATGCCATTCAAAAGAGGCACACTCATTCCCCAACCAAAACCAAACAATATAATCCCAGGAGCCAGATCGACCCAGTAGTTAACGTCGCTCCCTAGACGAACCATCTGCCAACCGATAGCCAGAATTTGAAGACAAGAACCAAGACGACAAAGCCTAATCGAGCCGACGCGATCAGCTACTCGACTGAAAACTATAATCGACGTAAAGGCAGCTACGGGACCAACCGTTAAGCCTAGCCCAATACCAACAGTCGAATAATCCCAGACATTTTTCAGAAAGAACGGCCAAACTAGCCATATTGACTGCGAACTAATTCCAATCAAAAAATTGGCTAAGTTCGTAACCCAAACGCCACGTCGCCTTAATAGCTTCAAGTTGAGTAACGGCTCAACATGGCGAAGTGAATTAACAACAAAGAGGACTAACGCGAATGCTCCCAACGCTGCGACCCCAACAGTCGCAACTGAGCCATAGCCCCAAAGCCGACCTTGCATGATTGCCGTGACAACAGCAGCTATAGCGATAGTTCCAGCTGTCGCTCCCAGAATATCTAATCGCTGACGATTTTTAGTAACAAGAACTTCGTCAAGGAAAAACAATGCACTAATGAAGAGAAGCAACGCCACTGGTGCACTAACTAAATAAACCATTCTCCAGCCACCGATAGACAAAATGAATGCCGATGCGCTCGGAGCAATTCCAGCAGCTAGCGGGCCAGCTGCCGACCATAGCCCTACTGCAGTAGTCCTCCTAGATTCTGGGAAAAGTGGCAGCACTAGAGCCAACGAAGAAGGCAATATCGCTGCACCTGCTAAAGCCTGCAACAATCGCGACAGATTAAGTAACCATACTGAAGGTGACGTGGCGGAAAACACCGCAGACAAGGCAAACAACAGCAAGCCCATTTGAAATATCTTTTTTCTTCCGATCCTGTCTGCCAAACGACCGCATAAAGGTAAAAACGCCGCCGTTCCAATGAAGAATATTGCTACTCCCCAACCCACATCAGCTGCTGAAACCCCAGAAAAACCCCTCTGAATATCATCAAGCGCAATATTTGTAGCTGTTGTATTAAAACCTACGAGAATCGTTCCGAGAGACGCTACAAATAAAGCACGCCAGGCACGCGCTGGAACGGCCTCATTTTTATCATCCGCACTTTTCAGAGCTTCTGATTTTAAGTAAGACCTATTAGTTCCGTCAGCCAATGTAATTCTTGGAACTGCAGAAAGAACGACCGAAAACTGGCGACGCACTTTCCATAGCCTACGAATCTATAGAATCGATTACTTACAGAAATCAAAAAATGATTTGAATTCTGCTAAATGTTAATAGGCACTCAATGAACGAGGTAACCATGCGGTTCGGACTCACTTATGACTTTCGGAATCCACCAAAATTTCAAAGAAATACCGCCGATCTATATGAACAATTAATTGATCAAATAGTAACCGCCGAAACGTTAGGGTTTGATCAAGTTTGGTTAACAGAACACCACTTTACTGATGACGGTTACAACCCTTCAGTAATGCCGATGGCCGCGGCTATTGCTTCTCGAACATCCGTTATTCGTATCGGAACGTTTGTTTTAATTTTGCCATTTCACGATCCCCTGCGCGTCGCTGAAGATGCGACTTGTGTTGATCTGATCTCAGGTGGTCGTTTCGATCTAGGAGTAGGCCTCGGGTACACGGCAGATGAATACCAAATACTGGGTATCGACCGCCGAGAACGCGCCGCTCGCCTTGAAGAGGGGTTGGACATTATCAAACGGTTGTGGTTAGAAGAAAGTGTTTCCGTCGATGGACAATTTACTCAATTGCAGCAGGCGACTCTTTCACCCAAACCTGTGCAGTCTCCTCACCCTCCTATATGGATTGGTGCTCGCGCCGGCAAAGCAATCGACAGAGCAGGAAGGCTTGGGGCAAACCTACTTACCACAATCGGCCCAGATCCGGCACCTCGCTTCAGAGATGCACTGTCTGTGAATGGTTTCACGCCAGATGAACATGAGATCGGACAACTCCGACTAATTTACTGTGCCCCGACTGAAGACCAAGCATGGTCCGAGGTAGCGGAATTCCTTCACTTATCTATGAGCTACTACGGCAAAGTCATGGGAGAGACGCCTGAAGCAATGGGCGATGAAAATCTTTGGAATTTTACTTCTCCTGAAGAGATTCGCTATTCCGGGCTTGGTCGAGCCGCAACTATAGGCACACCAGATCAAGTTATTGGAAAACTAGATAGCTGGCTTGAGAACCATCACTGCACCCAAATTATTTGCTCCACTCACTTAGCAGGAATGGACCCAGCAAAGTCGACCGCATCTATGCGCCTATTTGCAGAAGAGGTGATGCCTCACTTCAAGTAAGTAAGGCATCACCTAACCGTTTAACGCCCTTTAAAAGTAGGTTCTCGTTTATCTACAAACGCCTGTGCAGCTTCTTTATGATCATCAGTTTGGCCAGTGCGAATATGGTGTGATGCTTCCATGTCCAAACACTCGCCCATCTCACCATTAATGGCTCGATTTAGATTTTCTTTCATATAGCGGTATGCAACCGTGGGACCATGAGCCAACCGGTGAGCAATGGCATGAACTTCGCTCATCAAGCTCTCTTGAGAAAAGACATCGTTCACTAGACCTAGTTGCTTAGCTTCTTCCATACTTACTTTTTCTGAGAGAAAGTACAGTTCACGAGCTTTGGCCGAACCGATGAGACGACTCATAAAATATGTTCCACCGTAATCACCGCTAAAACCGACCCGGGCAAAAGCCGTGGTCATTATCGCATTGTCAGAGGCATAACGAAGATCACATGCTAGTGCCATAGAAAGACCAGCTCCCGCTGCTGCCCCTGGCAAAGCTGCAATCGTTGGCTTAGGAATTTCAAATAACTTGCCAGAAGTATCTCGTTGGCTTCGACGCTGAAGGTGAACCCGAGCGTCGTATTGCGCAGAGCTTCCTCCTCCTTCACCACCAGCTTCTGCCATGCCCTTTACGTCGCCTCCAGCACAGAACGCACCACCGGCACCGGTCAATATGATTGCGCCAACGTCGCTAGCATTTTCAGCGTCGGCTAGAGATTGAATTAAGCCCTCCAACATGGCATCTGACAGTGCGTTTCGTCTATCCGGACGGTTGAGGGTAATAGTCATTACGCCATCATTAATTTCAGCTGTTACGTCATTTGTGCCTGTATCTATGCTCCGCTCAGACATTTAATCTCCTAAGTTTTCTGGTAAAGAAATTTGTTACTTGCAGTATTGCTGAGATCTGGTCCGTACGCCCGGTGAAAGCAACTTTGTGCGCTAACCGCTTAATTTATCCCCCAGCACCTTCAGTGAAACCTAGTTCCACTTCAACGCTACGCAGTTCGCCATCGCT
>TARA_B110000263_G_scaffold170204_1_pt1 | contig 28995 bp, 27 predicted proteins | sample TARA_B110000263 | Tara Oceans TARA_B110000263 (sample SAMEA4397730) | marine metagenome | biome: Polar Biome; feature: [MES] marine water layer (ENVO:01000295) within the mesopelagic zone...; material: water (ENVO:00002006), including particulate matter (ENVO:01000060) such...
GATCTTATCTCTAAGTGATTGAGCTTTTGCTAAAAGTATAGCAAGTGTTGCCTCTTTGCACTTCCATTTTTTATTGAATTGCATGCAAACGAGTTGAGAGTCAGAAAAAATATTGATTTTGTTAAACAGTTCTTTTTTTTTTAGGATAGTCTCAAGGCTAAGTATTAAGGCTTCATATTCTGCAATGTTATTTGTAACGACCCCACTTAAGGGAGAAGAGATTTTCTCTTCTATGTCATTAAAAATTATATGAATACCCACTCCCCCAGAGCCAGGATTTGGCTGGCAGGCACCATCAATAAATATCTTTAGGTTGTTTTGCATCTGAGCTAAGTACTCGAAGGTATTAGGATTTTCTTACAACAAGGAGCAAGTACTAGTTCCTCTTCTTGAAGTACTTTTATATATACTTGTGGCGGTATTTTCATATTACAATGCCCACATACCTCTCCTTTCGTTTCGGAAATTATAGGGGGGTTGTTGTTAGTGATTAATCTTTCATAAATTTTTAGGAAATCTTTATCTGCTTCTTTTGATAAATCTAACCTCTTCTTGTTAAGAGCAGCAATCTCTTCTTTAGACTTGCCTAGACTCTCTTCAAGACCTCCAATTTCATCTTTCATTGGAAGTATCTCTTCTTCAAATTTTGTTTTAGTTTGTTCTGAATCTTTCTTGTAGCGCTCAATGTCTTCCATTGTCTTTAGTTGATTGTCTTCAATTTCAATTTTCTTTCTTTTTAAGTCACCAGTCTCTTTTTGTAGTGCTTCAAATTCCTTGGCTGAGTTTATTGAAAAAAGCTTATCCTCAATGAGCTTAACTTTTTCTTCGATATCAGCAACATTATTTTGGAAATCTTTAGACATTCCTTCTAGCTCAGCAACTTTTAAAGATAAGTTTTGCATTTTATTTTCTTCAGTTTCTATTCTATTGTTAATAAAAGAAATCTTTTCTGGCATTTCTTTGAACTCATTGCTAATTTTTGATATCTCTACATCTATGTTTTGTATGTCTAATAATGCTTTAATTTTCTCTATCATTTCAATCTCTTTACTGGGCCCAATTGGATTCGAACCAATGACCGCCCGGTTATGAGCCGGGAGCTCTAACCAACTGAGCTATGGGCCCTAGGATGGAATAAAAACCTTATCCTATTTAATAAAAATTGTTTTGTCAATCTCAAGACCCAACAAAAATATTCTACACGTTATAGCTATGATTGACAGCGATTAAGATAAATTTATAATAATGATTCATCTTCGTATCACATATGAAAAGTTTATTTATATTTTTATTATTTTTAATACTTAGTTCGGCAGCATTTTCCGTTACCGACGAGTCCGTTATAACCAACAAAGTGGGTTGGGTAGAAAAGTTAGGTGATAAAATAAATTTTAGCGCTAACGTTGTTAATAGTAGTAACTTTCTCAAGCCGCTAGGTGAACAGATAGATAGAGATAAACCTACAGTACTTATTCTTGCTTATTACTCTTGTCCTAAAATGTGCACTTTCTTGCTCGACGGGGTTCTTGAGGTAGTCAACCTCTCTCCTAAAATAAGGCCTGGCCTAGACTATAATCTTGTAGCTGTGAGTTTTGATAAGAAAGACAACCATAAGACTTCAAGCTTAAAAGAGGCAAGATATAATGAAAAATTAGCACCGAACGAGGGCTGGAGCTTCTATTCTGCTGACGCAGCAAACATAGAGTCTCTTACTAGCTCTGTTGGATTTAAATTTGTAGAAGATGGGGATGAATTTGCTCATCCTGCTGGTATAATATTTCTGACAAAAGAGGGGAAGATTTCTAGATATTTATCTGGTGTGATTTTTAATCCTAAGGATTTCAAGTTAGCACTTCTTGAAGCGTCTGATGGGGTAATTGGAAAATCTACGTTGTCTGACAAGGTTCTTCTCTATTGTTATGGGTTTGATCCTGTAGGTAAAAAGTATGCACTTAGTGCATTGAATGTCATAAAGCTTGGTGGCGGTATAACTTTAGTCTTAATTACCGTGTTCATGTTTTTTATGTGGATAAAGAAAGATAAGAAAAAAAACAAAGGAGATACTAAATGAATTGGCTACCAGTATCAGCTTCGACTTTTGCACCGGGAGTTGACTTTGTTTTATGGCTTGTAACAATAATTTCGGTTATATCTTGTATCTTAATCGGGTTCCTACTTGTTTATTTTGTTATTAAGTATAGAAGAAAAAGTGATAATGATCAGACGCCAGCAATTACTCATGATAGCTTTCTTGAGACCCTATGGACGGTCATACCAACCATTCTTTGTATAGTAATATTCATTTATGGTTATGTGTTCTATGATCAATATACAACTACACCTAAGAATGCGGTTGAGATTAATGTAACAGCCAAACAATGGATCTGGACTTTTGACTATTCAAACGGTAAGAAAACTTTAAATGAATTATATGTCCCAATTGGTCAGCCAATAAGGCTTGTTATGCAATCAGACGATGTTCTTCACAGTTTCTTTGTTCCGGCTTTTAGAGTTAAACAAGATCTTATGGGAAATAGATATACTTATATTAATTTTACTGCCACTAAAGAAGGAATTTTTGATATCTATTGTGCGGAATACTGTGGCACTGCTCACTCTAATATGTTGGGGAAGGTTCACGTTTTATCTAAGGAAAAGTTTGCCTCTTGGGAAGATGGATCAGCTAAGAAAGTTCAGAAGGCTTCCTCGAATTTGCCTCCAGCTGAGGTGGGAAGGCAGCTGTATTCTGATAAGGGATGCGTAGCATGTCATAGTATTGATGGAGCAGATGGAGTAGGCCCAACATGGAAAGGTCTATTCGGTAAGAACAGAATTTTTGCCGATGGAACTTCTATTTTGGCAGATGAAAACTATATTAAAGAGTCAATACTCTATCCAGGGGAAAAAATAGTTGAAGGCTATGGGCCCGTTATGCCTTCTTACAAAGGCTTACTAGAGGATAGTGATATAACAGCTATTATTGAATATATAAAGTCATTAAAATAATTAATAGGAGATGAAGTATGTCGCAAGAGCAAGAAAAAAACTACTTAGAAAATGGTGAGGGATTTGCCTCATGGTTTTTTACTGTAGACCATAAAAGAATAGGGATAATGTACTTGTGGGCCATAGGGGTTTTCTTTATTATCGCTGCTATTGCGTCCTTCTTGGTTCGCTTTGAACATCTAACTCCAGGGCAAACTATTATGACCGCTCACACTTATAATGTTTTATTTACTTTGCACGGATCAATGATGGTGTTTCTGTTTATTGTTCCTGGTGTAGCAGCTAGTTTTGGTAATTTTTTAATACCTCTAATGATTGGGGCTAAGGATGTTATATTTCCTAAACTAAACTTATATAGCTTTTGGCTTTATCTCCTTGGTGCGGCTGTTTTTATGATTGCTTTAGCTGCGCCTGCTGATACCGGATGGACCTTTTATACCCCTTATTCAATTGAGTCAGGAGCCAACGTCATTCTGATCACTTTTGGAATATTTATTTTAGGATTTTCTTCTATTCTTACAGGGATTAATTTTATAGTTACAATGCATAAGCTTAGAGCTCCTGGAATGACATGGGACAGGCTTCCTCTTTTTTGTTGGGCAGCTTATGCGACTTCTCTTCTTCAAGTATTGGCGACGCCAGTTGTAGGAATTACTTTATTACTTCTTATTGGCGAAAGATTTTTTGGACTGGGATTTTTTGACCCTGCTAGAGGTGGAGACCCAGTTCTGTTCCAGCATTTCTTCTGGTTCTATTCTCATCCTGCTGTCTATATCATGATATTGCCTGCAATGGGAATTATTTCCGAAGTAATTCCAGTTTTCTCTCGAAAACCAATTTTTGGTTATAAAGCTATAGCTTATGCTAGTCTCGCGATTGCACTTATAAGTTTTCTTGTCTGGGGCCACCATATGTTTGTTAGTGGTCAGTCTAAACTAATAAACGTAATATTCTCTGTAATCACATATGCGGTTGCCGTTCCAACGGCTATTAAGGTTTTTAATTGGCTTTGGACCCTGTATAAAGGGTCAATTGAATTAAGCGCTGCCATGTTGTATTCGTTAGCTTTTATTTTTCTTTTTACAATTGGTGGCTTGACTGGACTTTTCCTAGGAGCACTAGCAGCGGACGTTCATTTGCATGATACATACTTTGTTGTTGCCCATATGCACTACGTGATGATTGGAGGAACAGTTTTTGGTTTCTTTGCAGCTCTTCATTTTTGGTATCCAAAGATGTGGGGAAGAATGTTTGATGAGTTTAAAGCAAAAATTGCTTTTGTTCTTATTTTCATTGGATTTAATGTTATTTTCTTTCCTCAGTTTATTTTAGGTACTCTGGGTATGCCTAGAAGATATTTTAACTATGCCCCAGAATTTCAGTCTCTTCATCAACTCTCTACTTATGGAACTTGGATAGGAGCAGCCGGTTTTATTCTAATGCTTTGGACATTAATGAGACCATTGCCTGGAAAAGCTCCAGGAAATCCTTATAGGTCTCTTTCTTTGGAGTGGAGCATGGACTCACCTCCAGGTACTTTTAATTTTGATGAAATCCCGACAATCACAGAGCCTGTATACAACTATGGTACTAAAATAGAGGAGGAGTCTTAGTATGGGGTTCTTCGATGTAACCAGCAAGGTACTTAAGTCAATAGCGTATCCTTCTGAAATGGTCCCTTCAATTGACACTGAGGATGATGGCCACCATCACTTTGACCATGAAACTGAGCACTCTGGTGCAAAGCTTGGTATGTGGCTATTCCTGGCCACAGAGCTTTTGTTGTTCGGAGGATTGTTTGCGGCTTATGCTATATACAGGGCTAAGTATCCTGATATGTTTCAACAGGGATCTCAAAGTCTTAATGTTGTTCTGGGTACAGTTAACACTGTAATTCTTATTTTTAGTAGTCTAACTGTTGCCATCGCAGTCAAGGCAATACAAGAGAACAGAATTAAATTAGTAAAAATAATGCTGTGGATAACTATAATATGTGCTGCAATTTTCGCTGTTAATAAATATTTTGAATATTCATATAAATTTAATCTTGGAATTTTTCCTGGCACTGATATTTTTTATTCAATATACTTCGCTGCAACTGGTGTTCACATGCTCCATGTATTCATTGGAATGGCAGTCCTGGGTGTATTGCTTCGTAAGGTTTACAAAGGTAAGTATTCAAAAGACAATTATACCGCGATAGAGATAGGAGGACTGTATTGGCATTTGGTAGACTTAATCTGGATCTATCTTTTTCCTTTGTTGTACCTTGTAGGATAAGGAGTTTTTATGGATAATCATGGATCTTATAAATCATTAATCAACATTTGGATTCTGTTGATGTTTTTAACAGTTGTTACTGTTGGAGCAGCTCAGTTTGATTTTGGGGCCTGGAATGTCCCAATAGCTCTTATTATTGCATCAGTTAAAGCTGGAGTAGTTGCGCTGCACTTTATGCATTTGAAACACGAAGATGGATTAACTTGGGTTTTTGCATCTTACCCGTTGTTTCTATTGTTTCTTCTGATTGCATTTACCGTAACCGATATGTTCTCACGTGTAGTAAATTAACAGCATGGGTAGAATAGAAAAGCTCACTCTATATTCTTTAGTTATTCTCCTTCTTTGGGGGAATATGGTAAGTGGATTAGGTGCAGGCTTGGCTTGTCCTGATTGGCCTTTATGCTTTGGAAGCTTCTTTCCTGAAATTACCTTTCCTATTTTTATGGAGCATGGACATAGAGTCTTAGGGCTCTTCGTAACAGTTTTTTTTGCATTTCTTGTTAAAGACAGGCTACGCTCTTACAGCGGAGCCTATAAGTTGATACCAATTCTATCCTCTATACTTCTTGCTATTCAAATTGTTGCAGGGGCTCTTGTTGTTGTTCTTCAATTAGAAACTAATATTACAACTTTCCATTTTGGAAATGCGATTATAATTTTTATTCTTATATATACAATGTGCTTATATACGAACAGTAAGGAGCTAAGTACTGTTGGTATTTTTACTAGAGCCAACTTACCTTACTTGCTTCTTTTTATCCTTATTTATTGTCAACTTGTCCTTGGTGCATATGTAAGACATTCTAATGCTGGCTTAGCATGTCCAGATTTTCCAAAATGTTTAGGTTATTGGTTGCCGCCATATTTAAGCAAGACGGTTTTTGTTCATCTTTTTCATAGAATAAGTGGGATAGCTATACTTTTAATTTCTTTCTGGCTCCTTCTAATGTCTTATATTAAAAAAGTTAACAATAAAACTCTAATAAATCTTAAGTGGCTCTCAGCATTAGTCCTTCTGCAGGTTTTCATAGGAGTCCTTGTAGTACTCTCAAAATTAGCTTTTTCAATGACAGCTCTTCATCTTTTAATTGCTCTTGCTATTGTGGGAGTTATTCTTAATTTATTATTTACAAAGAAAGAAATTAGTTAATGAAATACTTAAAAGCAGTAATATCTCTATCAAAGCCAAACATAATATTAAGTGTGGGGCTTACTGGTTTTACAGGAATTGTTATTGCCCAAGACGGCGCACCTCCTTTAACGACAGCTCTTCTAACATTGCTTTGTCTAATTTTTTCAGCAGCAGGATCTGCTATGGTAAACAACTTAATTGAACGTGAAAACGATCAATTAATGGAAAGACTTGAAGGAAGGGTAAAAGCGCTAAAGCTTGTTGGGGTTAAAAACTTATCTATGATAGCTGCGTTCTTGTTGACAACTTCTCTCGCATTGTCGGTAATATTTATTAACCTATTAAATTTTAGCTTAATTCTTCTAGCCATCCTCTCATATACGGTCTATTACACTATGTTTTTAAAGAAATCATCTCCGTTTGGGACAGTCTTAGGGGGGATACCGGGCGCACTACCTGTAATTATTGGATACTCTGCAATACAGCCTGAATTATCTATTGCATACATAGATATAGTAGTTTTATTTTTATTTATGATGATGTGGCAGCCTCCACATTTTTGGGCTCTTGCACAGCATCTGTTAGATGATTACGAGAAGGGAGGATTTCCTACGATGCCATTAGTGTATGGCCAAGAATATACAAACTATTTAATAATGATCTATAGCTTAGCTCTGCTTCCTATATCTTTATATTTCTGGATTGTCGGTATTTGCTCAAATTTTTATGGGGTAATGGCAATTGCCTTAGGGGCATCTTTTTTATATCTAGTCTTTCTCTCATTTAAACAGAAAAAACATTACAAAAGTGTTTTTCTATTTTCGATTTTATACATGCTATTGCTTAATATTTTTATTTCCATAGACATAATATTTATTAAATAATTTTGATATAATAATTCTATAAAATTATTGTATAGTTTCTATTATGAGAATTATCAACTTAAAGTCTTCTGATATAGAAAGAGAAATTGGTAAAATTAGAAGAAGGCAAGAGAAAGACTCCAGAGCCATAGAAGATAAAGTTGACACTATCGTTGAGGATGTGAAGTTGAAGGGTGATAAGTCACTTTTTGATCTTAGTAGAAGATTTGACAACTTTGAACTTAATAAAAAAAATATAAAGATCAATTTAGCAGAGATTCAAGCTGCGTCATCTTATCTTTCGTCCAATGTTAAAAATGCGATAAAAAAATCTATAGCTAGAGTTAAGAGCTATCAGAAATTAAAATTGCCTAAGTCTATTAAATATAAGGATAATTTAGATAATATCTTGGGATGGAAAGTTGGCCCGATTGAAAGAGTAGGAATATATGTTCCTGGAGGTACTGCATCCTATCCTTCTAGTCTTATTATGACTGGTGCGCTGGCCGTGGTTGCGGGTTGTAAGGAGATATCTGTTGTAACACCTCCTGGTAAGAATGGAATTAGCCCTGCAATTTTATTTACCGCGCAACTTCTTGGTATAGAAAATATCTTTCAAGTAGGCGGAGCTCAAGCAATTGCAGCTCTAGCGCATGGGACAAATAGTATTGATAAAGTGGACAAGATTGTTGGTCCTGGAAATATTTTTGTAGCAACTGCAAAAAGGAAAGTTTTCGGAAAAGTTGATATTGATATGGTTGCAGGCCCAAGCGAGGTTTTAGTTATTGGAGATACTTTTTCTAACCCTAAATATATTGCAGCAGACCTAATCGCACAAGCAGAACATGATGTAGAATCTTCAGCAATTTGTTTAACTTGTTCAGTGAGACTTGCTAGCGCTGTTGCAGAAGAAGTTAAGATTCAATCATCTTCTTTGACGCGAACAAAGATTATTAATGAGTCACTTAAAAGAAATGGAAGGATTTATGTTTTAAAAACCTTGAAGGATTGCATAAGGTTCTCTAACGTCTTTGCACCTGAACACCTTCAAATCTTTGTCAGACAACCTGCTGATATTGAAAAAGAGATTTTAAATGCTGGTTCTATTTTTATTGGTGAGAATTCGGGTGAAGCCTTTGGTGATTATATTGCAGGACCAAGTCATGTTCTGCCAACGGCCGGTAGTGCAAGATTTTCGTCACCCCTAAGTGTCTTGGACTTTATTAAATACTCTAGTTATACACAAATATCAAAAAGAGGAATGAATTCCCTTGGAAGACATGTTATTAGCTTGGCAAAAGAAGAAGGCCTAGATGGTCATGCCAATTCTGTTCAAGTGAGACTAGATAAGGATAAAGAGTATGGAGATTAGATTAAAAAAATCTTTAAAAGGCTTTAAGTCTTATTCCCCTGATAAAACAGATTATACGTTTAGATTGAATGCGAATGAGTCTCCCTTTGAATATAAAGACATGATAAAGGTGGCACTTCTAGAGAAGAAGTCTTCCATTGCGAGTGTTAATTTGAATAAAATTAATAATCAGCTGAACCTAAATAGGTACCCGGATCCTCTTCAGTTAGAGCTAAAAAAAGATATATTAAATTTTTATAGTTTAAAGAAGGGTCAAGTTCTCCTTGGTAATGGATCAGATGAGCTAATACTGAACTTGCTGCTAACTCTGACTGGTAAATCTTCTAAGGTTCTTTATTTGGAACCAAGCTTTTCGATGTATAAAATTTTAACCAAGGGTTTAGGATTAAAAGGTGTTAGCGTTTCGTTAACTTCAGAATTCAAACTCAATACTCAAAAAATACTGAAGAAAATTGATGCTCATGACCCAGACATAATTTTTATTGCAAGCCCTAATAATCCAACTGGTAATTCGTTCGAGAAAGAAGAAATTCTAAAAATTATTAAACATTCAAAGGGCCTCGTTGTAGTAGATGAAGCATATTCTGATTATTCAAATACCTCCTGCATTTCTTTGCTAAAACAAAACAAGAATTTGTTGATTATGAAGACTATGTCAAAGGTTGGGTTCGCAGGAATACGTCTAGGATTTATCTTGGGAGACAAAAGACTTATTGATAGCATAGAGAACATACGGCTGCCGTATAATATTTCTGCATTTTCACAACTTGTAGCGGGTAGTTTCTTTAAAGATGCCTCAGCTATCAATCCACAACTTAAAGTAATTAAGGAGCAAAGATCTATTGTTTCGAAATACATGAAAGATTTTCCTGATCTAAAAGTGTTCCCTTCTGATTCTAACTTTATACTTATTAAGCTAAAGAAAGCTGTTCAACTATTTAATTTTTTAAAGTCTAAGGATTTGATTGTTAAATCTTTTCCAAAGGATAAATTGCTTGGCAATTGCCTAAGAATTACTGTTGGTTCTCCAAGAGACAATAAGAAGTTTATGTCACTTCTTTCTAGCTTCTTTAATAAATAAGAGGAGTATTGCAAAAAAAATCATGTAATAAATAAAGTTAATTTTAGAATAGTATTTTGAATAAAAACTTTGTTCCTTTATGAGAGGAATCTTCCTAGCTAAATAACCTCTTGCGTTTGTTCCTAATTCTTTTAATAGTTTTCCAGATGGACTTATGATGGAGCTGATTCCATTATAGGTAGATCGAACAAGAAATCTTTTATTTTCTATTGCTCTAGGGATAGATAACATTAAGTGTTGATATGATGCTAAGCTTTCCCCATACCATTTGTCATTTGTTAAATTTACTAGTAATTCTGCGTTCATATTTGTTAGTGCAAGTGAATTTTCTTCAAAAAGATCTTCATAACAAATTATTATTCCAATCTTAGAACTTTTTGTTAAGGACATTGGTCGAATCTCCCCCCTGTTAAGAGAAATAAATGAGCTATATATTGGGATAATTCTTGAGCCTATTTCTTTTAAAGGATAGTATTCCCCAAAGATCATTAATTTATTTTTAAAATACAAGTCAGTTATCTGAGATTCTTCATTAATCAGAATTGCACCATTATAAAAGCCGTCTCTTTTCTTTACGATAGAGCCGAATAGGAGTGATTTACTATTAAATAGAAATTTTTTTGAAAATATTTTTTGAAATTTACTATAATCTCCATCATTTTCTAGAATAATTTTATCTAATGCAGACTCCGGCCATATCGTTAAATCTGCTTTGGGAAGATTCTTGGAAGTTCTTTCTTGAATTTCCACTAGTCTTTCTAAGGAATCTACGGGCTGAATAATTACGATATATATGCCAGTTTTTTTCTTTTCATAGTGCTTTAGATTCTTCTCAATTATAACTCCAGAGCAAAAAGCAGTTATTAGAATTGCTAGCGCAAAGTATCCAATTTTTTTATTCTTTTTAAGTAGTAACTCATAGAGGGAAATATTTATAAGTAGAATCAAAATTGATATTATATTTATACCGAAAATAGAAATTAACTGTGATATTTCTGTAAAGACAATCTGACTGTTCCCAAGCTTGTAGGGGAATATTCTAGGGAAGTTCTGCTCAACTATTATATATAGGAATACTATAAATAAATACTTAACCCACATACTATCAATTTTCTTAATTGAGATACTTATTAATGAGAATATTAAGACATAGAATAAAGACTCATAAATACAGTATATGAGATGAGTTATTATTGATATTTCCCATGAAGCACCGGTTAGGCTGACAATAGTAGCAGGGGTCCAATATGTAATTATAAGAAGCGATGATGTTCCAAACGCTACACCTAATTTAAAAGGACTTAGTTTATTGTTTTCTATTAAGTACATGATCGGGACTAGAAAGACCCACGACAGAGGAAATAGGTCGAAATTTAGAAATGGAATTGAAAATAAAGCTATTGAGCTTGCAAGTAATAAGAAAGTATTCATTAAATACTATTATATTAGCTTCTCAACATAACGTAAATTTATTTGTTTTTCAGGTAACTTATATAGGTAATGCTCAATTCTCCTGTTCTGGTATTAAATAAGTTTTTCTTTCCAGTTGACACAACTAGCGTCAAGAGAGCCTTCTTGATGTTGTACCTTGGAGCAGCAAAAGCTGTAGATATGAATTATGAGACATTTGATTTTGAATCATGGAGTGAAATATCTAGTCTAAAAAAATCTGAGACAATAAGAACGGTTTCTAAAACGATAAAAATACCAAGAGTTATAATAGTCTTAAGGTACGACAAGGTCCACAGTAAGGAAGTTAAATTCAATCGTTATAATATATTTAAGAGGGATAGGTCTGTATGTCAGTACTGTAAAAATAGTTTCCCAAAGAATGAGCTAAGCATTGATCATGTTGTACCTAAATCCTTAGGAGGAAAGACGACTTGGGAAAATGTTGTGTGCTGCTGTCTTACCTGCAACAGAAGGAAGGGGAGCAATTTCCTGTCAGAGACAGCCATGAGTTTGTCAACAAAGCCTATCAAGCCATCCTGGGAGCTATTGTCCAATATTTACCTGCGAACTGTCAAATTTGAAGAATGGAAGCCTTTTCTAAGTTCAATCGATACGTCATATTGGAATGTAGAATTAGAGGAATAACTTATAAGTATTGACAAAAGCCTATAATCCGTGAAAATATATACTTTTTGGAGGACGTAATGGAAGCGGTAATCAAGACTGGCGGTAAGCAGTATTTTGTTAAAGAAGGTGACAAGATTCAAATAGAAAAAACTGGTTATGAGGTTGGATCCGAAATTGGATTTGATGAAGTGTTATATATAGCTGACGAAAAAAATGTTCTAGTAGATGCTTCACAATTAAAGCCTTTTAAGATAAAGGCAAAAGTAGTATCAGATGATAAAGGTAAGAAGTTAAAAGTATTTAAATTTAGAAGAAGAAAGAATTCAAAGACATTAAATGGTCATAGGCAGCATTATCAGACTGTTGAAATTTTATCTATAAGTAAATAGGGGTTTATTATGTCAAAAACAAAAGCAGCAGGTAGTTCCAGGAACGGAAGAGATAGTGCAGGAAGAAGACTTGGAGTAAAGTTGTTCGGTGGTCAGTCTGTTAATACTGGTGGTATTATAGTTAGACAAAGAGGGACTAAGTTCTATCCTGGAGAAAACGTCGGAATAGGAAAAGATCATACACTCTTTGCTTTGAAAAACGGACTAGTTACCTTCCAGAAAAAAGGAAAATCTAAAGTCTTTGTGAGTGTCGCTCCACTGAACTAAGCTCTATAAGATTTTATGAATTCTTTAATCTCTTTAATATCCGATTATAATAATCTAAATGAAATCATCTGAGATAAGAAAAAAATTTCTTGCTTTTTTTGAAAGAAAAAGTCATGGAATAGTTGCAAGCTCGGGTCTTATCCCCAAAAATGATCCTACTCTATTATTTACAAATGCCGGGATGGTCCAATTTAAGAATATCTTCTTAGGATCAGAAAAGTTTAAACATACTAGAGCTGCTTCTTGCCAGAAATCTTTAAGAGCTGGTGGAAAACATAACGACTTAGAGAATGTGGGGAAAACTAGTAGACATCATACTTTTTTTGAAATGCTAGGAAATTTTTCTTTTGGAGATTATTTCAAAGAAGATGCGATATCTTTCGCATGGGAATTTCTTACAAAAGAGTTGAAAATTGATAAGCAGAAACTCTATGTAACTGTCCATCATGATGACAATGACGCTAAAGAAATTTGGATTAATTCAATTAAGATTGATGAGGATAGAATTTACAAGCTTGGTGATGAAGACAACTTTTGGTCAATGGGTGATACTGGACCATGCGGCCCATGTTCAGAAATTATGTATGACATAGGTCAACCGGGACCTAGTTGCCTTGATCCAAAATCATGCTCAGTTGAGTGCGATTGTGGTAGATTCTTAGAAATTTGGAACCTAGTCTTTATGCAATTTGATCGTGCAGAAGATGGAAGTTTGAGCCCTCTGCCTAAACCAAGTATAGATACGGGAATGGGTCTGGAAAGATTAGCTTCAGTCCTCCAAGATGTTAAGAGCAACTATGATACTGACTTATTTAAATACCTAACCGATTATGTAGCAGACTTTCTGGGGAAGGACTATGGTAAGGATCCCGACATAGATATTTCAATCAGAGTTCTGTCTGATCATGCTAGAGCAGTAACTTTTCTAATTTCGGACGGTGTTATTCCATCAAGTGATGGGAGAGGTTATGTCGCAAGAAGAATATTGAGAAGAGCTGTAAGGCATTATAAAAAGCTAGGAATATCTAAACCCTTTTTACATAATCTTGTTCATGAAGTAATTGAAAATATGGGGAAATTCTATCCGGAACTAATAAGTCAAGATGCAAATATCGTTTCAATTGTTTTAAACGAAGAAGAAAAGTTTTTGTTAACTATCGACAGGGGATTTGATCAATTAAAAGAGGCCATGGTTTCTTCCTCAAAAACAAAGGTCTTGTCGGGAAAGGACGTCTTTAAGCTTTACGATACTTTTGGTTTTCCGGTTGACTTGATTCAGGATATTGCAAGTGAGACTGATTATGTTTTAGATATGAAGGCTTACGAAGAAGAGATGCTTAATCAGAGGAATTCTTCAAAGAAAGCATCTAAGTTTAAGAATCCAGTAGGAGATTCAATTGATTTAGTTAAGACAATGAACCTTGATTCTAGTACTAGATTTGTTGGGTATCAGAATCTAGATTCTGAATCTAAAGTTTTCGCAATTATAAAAGATAATGAAATAGTCCCTTCGGCAGGAGGAAAAGAAAAAATAGGGGTAATTTTAGAGTCTACTTCATTCTATGCGGAGTCGGGTGGGCAAGTAGGAGACAAGGGTTTTATTAAAACTAGTAAGTGCTTGATTGATATCTTTGATACTCAAAAAACGAAGGAAGGTTTCTTTATTCATAGTGGGATAGTAAGGGAAGGAGAGATTAAGAATGGAGACAAGGTTGAGGTTTCAGTCGATGGAGCCCATAGGTTAAAAATAGCGCAACATCATACTGCCACCCATATTCTGCATTCTGCTTTAAGGGAAATTTTAGGGGACCATGTTAGGCAAGCAGGGTCTTTGGTTAAAAGTGACAGGTTGCGGTTCGATTTCAGTCATTTTTCAAATATTAAATTAAGTACACTAAAACAAATTGAGAATCTTTCAAATGAAAGAATTCGTTTAAATAATGACGTTATTGTTGACGAAAACGTAGATTACAATAAGGCCATTAAAAGTGGAGCTACAGCATTTTTTGAAGACAAGTATGGTGATTCTGTCCGAGTAGTTAGGATAGGTGATTTCAGTATGGAGTTATGCGGCGGAACACATATAAAGAGCTCCGGGGAGATAGGGTCACTATGTATTTCATCTGAATCATCAATATCGTCAGGAATACGTAGAATTGAAGCCCATGTCGGAGAGTCAGGAATGGCTTATATGAATAAGATTAAAGATAGCCTTATAGCTTCTTCTGGTATCCTGAATTCCTCAATTGATAAAGTTCAAGATGGGATTCTAAGAATACAAAAGGAGAACGATTCCTTAAAGTCTAAACTTTCCGGTTATGAGAGGAAGGCAACGCAAAATTTAGCCGAGGAAGTCCTGTCTAATTGTGAAGTTGTTAATGATATTAGGATAGTTTCATATTTAGCAACGAATATGAGCTCCCCTCAGCTTAAAAGTTTGTGGGATGATTTAAAAAAAATAAAGGAAACAATAGGCTTGCTAGGTTCAAATAACAAAGATGGGTCAATATTGATTTGTGCAACAAGCTCAGACGTGGAGAATTTCAATTGTAAGGATTTCTTAAATCTAATTGCCCCAAAGTTTAACGGGAAAGGTGGAGGAAAATCCAACTTAGCACAACTTGGCTGTGATTACATAGATAGTTTAGAAGAGGGCCTCTCGTTAATTAAAAGTCAGCTGTAATACCATTCTTGACAAGAACTTTTTTGATTTTCTTAATTGCAGATTTTTCTATTTGCCTTACTCTTTCGCGTGAGATTTTAAACTTTTCCCCTAATTTCTCCAAAGTCATTTGCTTGTCGGATAGCAGCCTATTATTTATTATGTAGGTTTCTCTATCATTAAGAGTTTCCACGGCTTCTTTAAGGCTAGATTTTAACTCTTTTGTTTGTTGATTTTGAATTACAATCTGCTCCTGATTCTCTGAACTCGAAGCTATAAAGTCAATTTTCGTTTGCTTCTCTTCTGGTCTGATTTCCTCATCAAGTGAGTAGTCTCTTCCACCCATTCTTTGGTCCATCTCTTTAATTTCTTTTATCGAGACTTTCAAGTCACCGGCCAATTTAGCGTAGTACCCCTCTAAAGATATTTCTCCAGAGTTATATAGACTTTTTGCAGACCTTATCTTATAAAATAATTTTCTCTGTCCTTGGGTGGTTCCAATCTTTACGAGGCTCCAGTTCTTCATTATAAAATTCTGTATATATGCCCTTATCCACCAAACCCCGTAAGATATTAATCTGTATCTTTTAGTAGGGTCGAACTTTGTTACTGCCTGCATAAGCCCAAGGTTGCCTTCTTGAATTACATCCATTAAGTTAAGTCCATAATTCTTGTATTCCATGGCAATCTTTACAACGAATTTTAAATTTGCTGTTATTAGTTTTCTTGCTGATTCCAAGTCGCCAGTGTCTCTATATTCTTTAGCACATCTGGATTCTTCTTCTCTTGATAGAATCTCATAGTTGCTTATTTCTGTAAGGTACTTTTCTAGGGAATTTGCCGGTACTGGCAAATTATTCTTGTTTTTATTTATCTTAATATTCTTTTTACTCATTAATATTAGTAATCAGTATACTTTTATACATTTATCTTGCCAACAAATACTGAACATGCTTGACTGTTATAGGCATTTACATTAAATTGTTAGTCTTATAGGTCATTATTCCGGAGTAGCTCAGTTGGCAGAGCAGGTGACTGTTAATCACTTTGTCGTAGGTTCAAATCCTACCTCCGGAGCCATTATCTATACAAAAATGTATTTTCCGTTTACCCTAAATAACATAGAGGGATTGAGCCATGCAGTATTATTTTATTAGTGTTCTTTTTTTATTTTTTACTTCCAACTACGCCCATGCATATATAGATCCAGGGTCCGGTAGTGCGATAATATCACTCATTATTGGGTCAATGGTTCTGATTGGAGTTTTTTTAAAGACATTTTGGTACAAGTTAAAATCTCTATTTGGCTTTAAATCTAAGAATAAAGATCTCTAATGATTATGACTAATATTTATATGCTTGGGGCCCATTGTTCAGTAGCTGGAAAGAAGCCAGCAGTTCTTCAGGAAATTAGTGATAAATCTAAAGTATTAGATTGGCAGCTTCATAGCTTTGAAGTTATTAAAAGTAAAAAAGTTAGTTTTATGGGCGGGTACCATATCGAAGATGTTATAAAGAGTTACCCCGGGATTAATCACATCCTAGTCCAAAACTGGGAGTCAAACAATATACTTGATACATTTTTTCAATGCCCCCTCGAAGATTCGCCAGCTATTTTTACCTATGCTGATACAATTTTCCGTCAGGAAATTTTAGAAAAAATATCACAAAGTACGGAAGATATTACAGTTGCAATAGATGTTAATTATAAAAATCGTTACCATAACCGTTCTAAAAAAGACTTAGAAATTGCTGAAATAATTATTCCCAATGATGGGAGATATAAGGGTCATAAGTCTGAATTTACAGGTTTATTCTATGTAAAACCAAATGTCATAAATACAATAAAGTCTTTAAATGCATCTATTGTCGGGCACAACCTATTGGATCTACTTTCTTGTTTAGAGAGTAGCGGACTAAGTATTAATTTTATAGATGTGGGGAGTAATTGGGCAGAGTTGAACGAGCCAAAAGATATAGCCAGATTTATTTTGGGGAACAAAGCTCAAACATTATCAAGATTGGCACCTATGGTTAAAAGGAGCAGTATTGGAAAACAAATTAGTTTTTCTGTTCACGATTGGGTTAGGAATAGTGACAACATCCTCTTGGAAATACAAGAAATTTTTTTTGGAAAGCAATTGATTATACGAAGCAGTACATCAATGGAAGATGGTTGGAGCAATTCCTTGGCAGGCCGATATACTAGTGTCTTAAATGTAGATAGTAGTTCTATCCTCGATGTAGTGAATGAAGTTATCTCTTCTTATGGAGAAAATATAAATAACAGCGATGACCAAGTTCTTGTTCAAGAATTTTTAAATGATATAAGTATTTCTGGTGTAGTGCTCACTTGCCAGCTTGAAACAGGAGCCCCTTATTATGTTTTTAATTTTCAAGATAATAAAGATTCCACAGAGGCGATAACATCGGGTACAGCTCAGGATGATCGAACTATTGTTTTGTATAATAGAGAGGTTGAAGAGTTAAAAAAATTAGAACCAAGGCTTGAGCCACTTCGAAAGTCTATAGATGAATTAAAAGACTTATTGTCCTTCGATAAATTGGATGTTGAGTTTGTTATAGACAAGAAAGGATTAGTGCATATTCTTCAGGTCAGACCAATTACTGTGGACCATAGAAAGTATGATGATGTTGTTAGCTTGTTTGAAGACAACCTTAAGAAATCAGCCGCTTCATTTATATCCTCCCAAGGCTCATCGTCTTTTGTGTTGGGAAAGACAACCTCTTTCAGCAATATGTCAGATTGGAATCCAGCAGAAATTATTGGAATCCATCCCAATCCTTTAGCCTTAAGTCTTTATAAGTTTCTTATAACTGATAATATATGGGCAAAGCAACGCTCAGAGTTTGGCTATAGAGACGTTGGAGGAAATTCATTAATTCTATCTTTTTGCGGCCAACCCTATATAGATTTAAGAGCAAGCTTTAATTCGTTTATTCCAGCTGCAGTTGATGATGAATTAGCAGAAAAATTGGTTGAAGCGTATCTGGGGAACCTGTCTTTAAGTCCCGAGTATCATGATAAGGTTGAATTTGATATTGCTATAACTTCATGGACTCCAACCTATAGAAAAAATGCTCAGGATAGACTGAAATCCTGGGGTTTAAATTCGAAGGAGATTGACAGACTTGGAGAAGCATTAAAATTAATAACTTCAAACGCGATTGTAAATTTTAAAGAACACATTTCTATGCAGAACCTAGCAAAGCGAAGAGTTGAGATCCTACAAAGTAAAATTAAATCTTTAAATAAAGCTTGTTTGTTGCTTGAGGATTGCAAAAATAACGGCACCCTTCCATTTGCACATGCAGCACGCCACGGTTTTATTGCGATAAGCTTCTTAAAGAGTCTAATAGAGAGCAAGGTAATGACTAAGGATGAGGTAGATTTGCTATTGTCCTCGATTGTTGGAGTTTCTAGTAATATACAAAAAGATCAACTAGCTCTCCAGAATGGTCAAATTACTTTGAATGAAATAACTACCAAGTATGGTCATTTGCGACCTGGAACTTATGATGTCACAACTCCCGCATATTGGGAAGATCCTGAGTATTATTTAAGATCTCAGAGTAGCAAGATAAATAAGAAGACCTCCTTTTTCAAACTAGCTAAAGAACAGGAGGAGTATATTAGAAAATTCTTGGTTGATCTTAATCTTAATATAAGCGCAAATGAATTAATTATTTACATTAAAGAGGCAATTGTAGCACGTGAGGAAACAAAGTTAGAATTTACTCGTAATTTGAGCTCTGCCTTAGATTGTCTTGTGGAGTTTGGTAAAGAAGTAGGACTCAGCCGTGATGAAATTGTCTACCTTAAATATGAAGACTTTCAGAAGCTTTCCGTTGATGATATAGAGTTAACCGAAGTTAAGGAAACTATAAAGTCTCGTAAAACTGAAAATAAGCTGAATCAGATGTTTGAGATTCCTCCATTTATTAAACGTGAAAAAGATTTTTATTGTTTTGAGTACAATGACGCCAAAATAAACTTTATTACAAACAAGAATATTATTGGAGAATTAAAGAGTTTGGACACTAGAGTCCAGGATAGCTTGGAGGGTAAGATTATTCTGACACCTCAAGCAGACCCAGGGTATGACTGGGTTTTTGGTTGCAATATAGCGGGCTTAGTTACTCAATATGGTGGTGCTAATTCACATATGGCGATTAGAGCAGCTGAATTAGGCTTGCCTGCAGCAATAGGTATAGGCAGTAAACTATTTAATAAATTAGTTAAAAGCAACAAAATTAAACTAGATTGCGATAATCAGAATATTATAATTATTAATTGAGGTAGAATTTATAGTTATGAAGATATTAGCCATAAGTCAAAGAGTAGAAAGTGTTCAAGGATACGTTGAGAAACGTGATTGTCTAGATCAAAGGTGGTCTCATTTAATCCTTAAGCTTGGTTTTTTAACATTTCCTTTATCTAATCTTCTTGAACCTTCAGAGATTATAAAAAGTATAGCTCCATCAGCCATTGTTCTTAGTGGAGGAAACAATATAGCAAGAGTAGATGAGTCGGCATTGGATATCTCAAAGGAGCGGGATGACTTCGAAGAAAAATTACTTCAAATTGCAATGGAAAAAAATATACCGGTTCTAGGTGTATGCAGAGGTATGCAAATGATAAATTTATTTTTTGGCGGTTCAATATCTCGAGTAGATGATCATGTAGGCCCTAAGCACAAGGTAACCTTTAGTGGTAAATCTGAAAACAACTCTAGACTCGTTAACAGTTACCATAGGTGGTCTATAAAAAAATCAGAACTCGGTAAATCTCTAATCCCATTGGCCTTGGCTGATGATAATACAATCGAGGGTTTTTATCATGAAGAATATCCGGTATTAGGGATTATGTGGCACCCCGAACGTGAAGAGCCATATTGCATTGATGACTTAAATCTAATTAAGAAGTTTTTTCAGTTATGAGAGCATTAATCTTAGCCGCCGGTGAAGGCTCAAGGTTAAGACCATTAACCGATAATAAGCCTAAGGCTTTGGTAGAGCTCTTCAATAAGTCTCTTCTAGAGAGACAAATTGAGACTCTGAATAAAGGTGGAATCTTTGATATTGCCGTGGCAACAGGTCATCTAGGTGAGCAAATACGAGATTTAGGTTTGGAGTGCTTCTATAATCCTAAATATTCTTCCACTAATATGGTAAACAGCCTGTTTAATGCGTTACCTTTTATTGAAAAAGAAGGTGATTTAATTATATCTTATGGTGATATTATTTATGAGCTCGATAATCTAGAGAAGGTTATCAGTAGTAATGCCCAAGTAAGTGTAATGATTGATAAACAGTGGCTTAGGTATTGGCAGCTAAGATTTCCTAATCCTTTATCAGATGCTGAAAGTTTAATCTTAAACAAAGATGGAACAATAAAGAATTTAGGACAGAAAACAGAAAATTACAAAGATATTCAAGGACAATATACTGGATTAATTAAAGTAAGAGGAGATAGACTAGGCCGGCTAATTAGTTTTTATAGAAATTTAAAAAGTGCAAAAGGAACAAATATTAAAGATTTTGACAATATGTTCCTAACCTCATTTATACAATTATTAATTAATGCAAGCTGGGAAGTAAGAGCAGTATGTGTTGAGGGTGGTTGGTTAGAAGTAGACTCATTAGAAGACCTGAGAATTTATGAAGAACTGAAAGACAGTAAGGAATTAGACCAATATTGTAAACTAGATAAATGATAGATTTTTTTAGCCAGTTATGGGATCTGATTAGTTTTACCCAATTACAGAAATCTAAAAAAAGTATAGTATTTTATTCCGAGGGGAGAGATTCATGGACCCATCTAAAAGGACTTATAGAAGAATTTTTGAAAATTAATGAAGTAGATGTTTGCTATATTAGTTCCGAAGAAGATGATCCTGGTTTGAATTTAAAAGATTCTAATTATAGAGCTTTCTGTATGGGTAGCGGGCATATGCTTAATTGGCTATTCTTAAATATCGAGACGAATATAATGGTGATGACGATGCCCGACTTGAACTCTTTTCAGCTAAAACAGTCTAAACATAATGTTCACTATGTCTATGTGCAACATTCTTTAGTAAGTCTTCATATGGCTTATCGTAAGGGTGCATTTGAGCATTTTCAAACTATTTTTTGTGCGGGACCTCATCATAAAAAAGAGTTAAGAGCCATAGAGCAAACTTATAATCAGCCCACTAAGAACATTGTAGAGCATGGGTATAGCCGCCTTGATTCTATTTTAGAGTTAGATTGTAAACATACAGCAAAAAATAAATCTATAGAATCACCCACACATGTTCTTGTTGCACCTTCTTGGGGTGAAAATGGTATTGTTGAAACTATTGGATGTAGGCTGGTTGATATTTTATTAAAAGATGGATTCAAGGTAACATTGCGCCTGCACCCTCAAACAATAAAATTAGCGAATAAAAAAGTTCAAGAAATTGTTAACAAACATAGAACAAATTCACTCTTTCATTTAGAAGAAAGAATTTCTAGCTTTCAATCATTATATGAATCAAGTTTAATGATTAGCGACTGGTCTGGAGCCGCTTTAGATTACGCTTTAGGTTTTAAGAAGCCCGTTTTGTTTATTGATGTACCCAGAAAAATTAATAATATAGATTATAAAGAAATAGGGATTGAGCCACTTGAGGTATTTATTCGCTCTAAAATAGGAACCATTATTTCTCCTGATAAACTACAAGATATAAAATTAACTATTAATGAATTATTGGAAGGCTGCACTAGCCAGGACTATGCGCAGCTAGGTAATGAAACAGTTTATAATTTACATTCCGCTGATAAGATTGGTGCGGAAGAATTAGAGAAATTAATTATTGAAAATGTAAAATGAGATACAAGCAAGCAATACATTTATTAGCTTTTTTTAGTGTGGTTACTTTTGCTATCATTCCATGCACATTATATCTGTTCAATATTAATCAATGGAATTATGATTATTGGCTAGTTCTATTTTTTTTATTAATAGGCTTAGGAAGCTTAACTATCCTTTTGTTCACATATTATTTGATTAATAAAATTTCTAACAAATATTCATCGATTTTTGCTTATACCACTTTCTCTCTTGGTTTAATTATATTACTTAATGATATGTTGTTACCCGTACAACTTGGTTTATTGGATGGAAGTAGTATCCATAGCAACGAGCCAATTATCTATACTTTGTTGGAATCAGCTATCACAATTCTAGTAGTGCTATTTTCTATCTTTTTCCTAAGGAAAAATCAACAGTGGATATATACAATCACTACGCCCATATATTTTTTAGCTTTAGGCTTAGCAATGTCCTGCTTTATATTTCAAGGGAATTCTTTTGGAATAAAAAGTAATCAAGATATAGCCCATAATAAATCAAAATTATCTAACATATATCATTTTCATATTGATGGAATGCAAACAGATTATTTTTTGCGTTATATAAATAACAATCCTGAGATTAAAAAGAAACTTTCAGGTTTCACTTTATTTGAAAAAAATATAGCTAACTATCATAGCACCATGCTCTCTTTGCCCAGCTTCTTGACTAGTACAACTCATTTAAACGGTAGATTTGATAAATGGTTAAAGAAATATGACGAAGGATTATTGAGAGAACTAAAACAAGTTGGCTATAAATTAATTCATAATAGTAATGCCCCATATAGAAGTAAGTATTTTGATGAGATAATTGCAATCCCTGAGTTGTTAAAAAAGTACGATGGCGCCGAACATTTATCTATAGTCGAATATACAAGAATATGGCTAGCTAAAATAACCCCAAATTTCTTAACAAATGAATCGTTATTAATTGGAAAGAGTCTGGGCAAAAGCTTTTTTCAAAAACTCAATCCCGAACATGATATGGATATTGCTTTAACTATAGAAGATGGAACAGCAGCATTGTCAGGGATATTATTATTTAAGGACATGATAACGGATATTGATTATTATACAGATACAAATCAGTATGTATTTTCACTCAACTCTATACTCCATGATGGCTATGTGAGTTCTCCAGAATGTACTATTGAAGAGAAACCCGGATTTCCATTAGCAAAAAGATATTATCGACAACTAGAGTGTGCAATGATGCTTGTCGAAGAGTTCGTTCATAAATTAAAAAGCCTAGATCGTTATGATAACTCGCTAATTATAATTCATGGTGACCATGGGTCACATTTCGTAGGTCAATTGCTAGAAAGCGAAGGCAGTTCTTTTGCAACAAATATGGATAGTACTCATGATTCACCATATGATAGTTCAATAGGAATGCATAAATTAAGTGCTTTAGAATCGAACGCTAGAGCACTACTCATGATTAAGCCTTTTTTTAGCAAGGGGGAGATGAAGATTTCTAGCGTTCCTACACAATTATTAGATATTTATCCAACTATTATGGGTCAACTTGGTGTTGATAATTTGAAAGACATTGAAGGCATTGACATTTTTGCTAACAAAAAATTAATGAATAGACAGCGTTACTTCTATTATATGAGAGCTAGTAGGCATGAAACGCAAATAAAAAATTATCATAAAATGGTACCAAAATATGATAAAGAATCTGGTATTTTATCTTTGATTTCAAAAAGTAAGGGTAAGACGACACCTATTTCTTTCTTTAAGAATGCAGAGAATGTAAGGAAATATAAAGATATTAGATTTTATTTTACATATAAAGACGGGAATATCTTTACTGATACAGGTTGGATTTTTTTCAACGGTATGGACATCTTTAATCATTGGGGAGCATGGACAAAAAGCGAAAAGGTTACAATCGCTTTTATTCCTGAGGACACAAAATCAGAGGAATATTCCAATATAACTTTAAAAATTAATGATGTATTTATTAATGATCAAAATCCAAAAATTACCGCTAATTTTATTTTAAACAAAACCTTGATTGGTTCATTGGTATTTAATAATCCTAAGACTCAATATTCGTTTCCTCAAACTGTTGAATTTAAACTTCCTAACAATATCATTCTAATGGATCAGCCAAATATTCTGGAAATTGATATAGAAGGTACTAACTCTGAGAGGCATTTAGGTATAAGTGCGGATCTTAGGAAGTTGGGCCTAGCCTTGGTTGAACTATCTTTGAGATAAAATAAGTGATTTTTATAGATTTATTATTTATATTTATTATCATGCTTATAAACTAAAGGAGATTCTTTATGGTTTTGTTCACTAAAATTACGGGATTAATTTTAATTCTTCTTGGAGGATTGGGATATTATTTATATGAAACTTTTACTGTATTAATTCCTATAATTCTAGGCTCATTAATTTTTACTTTGGGATTGGTTGCAGATAACGTAAATAGAAAGAGGATGGCCATACACATTGCTGTAATGTTAACAGTAGTGGGGCTAGTCGTATGTTGGGGTGGAATTAAAGAGCTTCCCCTTTTGTTGTCTTGTTCTGAAATATTGACTTGTGAAGGTGTAAATAGACCAGTTGCGGTCTTATTTAGGTCAATGATGTTTATCGTTCTTTTTCCTTATTTCATTGCTTCAATAAGGTTTTTTATTAAAGCGCGAATGAGTAAATAAATATTTGGTATAATATCATTAATGGTATTTCCAAAGATAAAATCTAACATCTCTGATATTAGCTCCTATGCCGGTAGCAAGGAAAAGTATCCGATGCTTATTGCAAGAGTCCAAGCAGGTTTTCCTTCACCAGGAGATGATTATGTCGAGAAGAATCTTGATTTAAATGAGCTTTTAATAAAGAATCCGTCAGCGACTTTCTTTGTTAAGGTTGAAGGAGATTCTATGGTTAATGCGGGAATAAACTCGGGGGATACTTTAGTTGTAGATAGGGCTGTAGAGGCAAAAGATAAGAGCGTGGTGATTGCTCATATAAACGGGGAGTTAACTGTGAAGAGAGTATGGCTGGCTAAAGGTAAGGTCTTCTTGAATCCCGAGAATGATGAGTTTAGTCCAATAGAGGTGACGGAGGAAACAGATTTCGATATATGGGGAGTCGTTACTTTCGTGATACATAGAGTTTAATATGAGTAAGTATGTCGCATTAATTGATTGTAATAATTTCTATGCCTCGTGTGAAAGAGTTTTCGACCCATCTATAGAACACAAACCAGTTGTTGTTCTTTCTAATAATGATGGCTGTGTTATTGCTAGATCTAGTGAGGCAAAAAAAATTGGAATCAAAATGGGAGAACCTTTTTTTAAGTGCAAGGACATTTTCATTAAACAATCGGTGAAGGTTTTTTCTTCTAACTATACTTTGTATGCCGATATGTCTAATAGGGTGATGGCTATCATTAAAGAGCATTTTGAAGATGTAGAAGTTTATTCGATAGATGAAGCATTTGTTTGTGTTGAAGATTCTTCAGTTGAGAGATTACATAAAGAGTTTGTTCATTTGAGGAATAAAATTCTAAAGTGGACTGGCATACCGGTATCTGTAGGAATCTCCAAAACAAAGACTCTCGCTAAATTGGCAGGAAGAGTAGCAAAAAAGAATACAGGGGTATATTGTCTTTCTACTTCAGAGGATCTCCCAAAAGCTTTAAAAGATCTACCTGTAGGCTCAGTTTGGGGAATAGGAAGAAGGCTAGAAAAAAAGTTTCATCAGAAAGGAATATATAATGCTTATCAGTTGAGTGTCCTTGACCATAAGTTTGCTAAAAGTCTTGGAACTGTGACTCTTGTTCGTACTATCCTGGAGCTTAAAGGTGTCCCATGTATTAATCTTGACTTTCTACCGAGCGCTAAGAGACAGATTACTACCTCTAGGGCTTTTGGTAGTTCTATACACACCCTAGAGTCACTTCGAGAGGCAGTTTCAACATATATATCTCGTGCTGCTGAGAAATTAAGATCCCAAGGTTCAAGCTGTTCGACTATTACAGTCGCCCTTTCCACTAATCGCTTTAGCCAAAAAGAATCTTATAAATTTTTTATTAAGACCCAATCCTTAATTTCTTCTACAGATTCAACATCAAGATTGATTAGTGCTGGAAAGAGTATTTTAGAGTCTATATTTAAAAAAGGTCTAGCCTACAAGAAGGCCCATATATTTCTTTCTGGCTTAGAGAGCTCTGCTTCAAAGCAGTATTCACTAGTAGACAATGTCCCCTCAATAGTGAGGGAATCTAGTCTTATGAGAGTGCTTGATAAGCTAAATAACTCTTACGGCAGAGATACTTTAAAGTACGCTGTAACAGGAATATCACGTGATTGGATTATGAAAAGGGAAAAGAAATCTCAAAGTTATACAACTAATTGGAACGAGATTCTTACCATACAATTATAATACAATAAGAGTTGTCACAATAACTTTAAAAGACCAAAGATATACTCTGATCATGTTTCCAGCAAGCAACTTGTTGATTTCAGATATTGATTTACCCGTAGAGAGTTTATTGTGAATGGGGACCTGTAAGAGTAATGTAGTAATCCAAATGAGGGCTACTAACACTAGATTTGTTAGTGAAAGTAGAGAAAAGTAGAAGTAACATATTGTTATTGAAGTGACAGCCTCAGTTATCATCAGTGGAATAACTAAGAAGGAAATATTCTTTGTATGGAACTTATGAAAATCAACAAACTTATCCGTGTCTATAAATTTAAAGGATTTGTAATGGACAAATTGTATTACAAGGATAAGACCAAGTAAGATTGCCGAAACTATAAGATTAGAATAAAAGAGAAGTACATAATTCATTTACTCAATGACCTCACTAAGTTAAGAGCAGATTGTATTGATCCATTTAGGCACGGGTATGATAGATAGTCGCCAGCAAAATAGATATTAGAAGAATACTGATAAAAGGATTTATTCTGAAAATTAAAAAATTCGGGATTTGACGGTAGAGCATTTAAAATTTTAAAGGCTTCTAGAAATTTTATATTCTTAGTATTATCAAAATAGCCTAAAATTTCTTTTTCAATAGCATTTTCAGATATTTCCATACTCAAAGATGAGGCTGAGATAATAAATTTATCGTCCTTTAATTTTTTTAAGCACATATTTGTAATATTTTTTGATTCAGGAAGTAGATATATAAATCTATCGTCAACGTCTATGATCTCAGCCAGGAAGTAGAAGCATTGAACACTATTATACGAGATTCTTTTAAAGAAATTTTGGTTTAATCTCTTATCTATTAATTTTTCAATTTGCGGGTCAGTACAAAATAGTTTTTTAAAATAAAAAATCTCGCCATCATCTGTCTCGATACTATCAGCCTTTATATTCACAACTTCTTTGTTTAATTTTAATTTTGATGAATCAAGTTTTAGTAAAATCTCCTTAACTATCTGATTCATTCCATTGACTGGGATACTGACATTACTTTTAGAAAATAAGCTAAATATAAAAAGGAAATACTTTAGAGGTACATTTAAGTTGTTATCTAAGAAAACACCTTGAAAGAACGAAATAAAGAAATCATTAACAAATGTAGGACTAAAACCAAAGTTTTTAAGAAATTTTTTTACAGGGATCTCTTGATTTTCATATTTTTTGGATAAAAATATCAACTTCCCTAATAGATACTTATCCTTTAAAGTAAAACCCGGAAAACTATTATCAAAAAATAAACCCTTAATGTTTTTGAAAGGATTGAGCACTTTGTACAAGCTTCTTCCTTTCTTTGTAATAAAGCCGGATTCAAATCTTTTAAAGGATGAGTTATTTATCTCGGGGAAGATTCCTAGGTTTGGATAATCTTCGAGTAAAATTTGAAACCCTTCATCTAAATTATATCTTGTTGAGTTGTTGGTTGAAATCCTGCCGCCAGCATCTTTATTTTTATCTAAGATTATATAGTCAATTTTCTTCGATGATAAAAGTTTTGCTATTGTTAGACCAGTTAGACCACTTCCAATTATTATGTTGTCATATATATTTTTCATTCCGATGGAGGGAGTAGCCAGTTTTCTGGTTTTCCGGCATTACCATGAACTCCTTTGAAAATTATAGATAAACTTGAGGAAGCGAACATTATAATTAGTCTCGATACATTAGATAGTGCGAATTTCTTCTTGTAGTCTGAATTAACTCTTGTTTCTATGGACGGGATCGGATAAAAGATTCTCTCGACAATTTTGCCTCTAGTTTTATTTTTATCTTGATTATTCTCGAAAATTAAGAGGTTCTCTTGAAAAAGTTTTGAGTCCTTATTCTTCATTATATTGTCAGTGTTAGTGATACCATTTTGACTTAATATAGGAAGTACTAGAATGTATAAAAATGAAATTAGATTACATATTAATGAGAGATTTATTATGAAATATACTGAAGAAACATTGGTGTTTATATAATAGAAGTAGATAAGAGTAAAAAATATAGCATTAACAATGATGCTAAAGAAAATTGATTTTGTGTAAATCTTTTTATTCTCTATTAACTCGAATCTTTTTAAATGGAACTGGTAGTTTTTGTGTTTATGTTTGGTCCAGTGTTCTGGAACTATTATTTTTGAACCTCTCAGAGTTTGGATTATATTCATGGTCATATAACTTGGAGCGTCTTTGATAATCAATAGAGAAGAGTTATTGAAGGACTCCTTCTTGGGTTTAAAGATGAGGTTTGTAATAATTTCTTGTATAACAAGTATTGATATTTGAAGTAAGATAGAAAAAATAAAAGCAAAAAGAACATTGTCTATTTTAAAGACGATGTTAATCATATTAATAAAAAAAATAAAGATTAGAAAGAGTAGGCAATTCGAGGCTAGGATTTTGCTAATTCTACTATCTTTGGGAGTGTTTAACTTTTTACTGGCTAATATGTCAAGAGGTAATGTAACTATAAGAACAAGCAGAAAGTAGATGTATGCAGTTTTTAAAGTATCTCCCAA